>ERZ773204.1636-NODE-1636-length-17020-cov-5.473092_pt1 | contig 17020 bp, 18 predicted proteins | sample MGYA00581007_ERZ773204 | MGnify/ENA primary metagenome ERZ773204 (study PRJEB29015, sample SAMEA2737757) | human gut metagenome | biome: human gut; feature: human-associated habitat; material: faeces | place: China | collected 2012 ... | reverse complement strand
ATATTAAAAAAGTATTGTCATTTGATTGTCAACGGACATAGAAAGAGCCAAGAAAACCCGTAAAATAGGCATTTCTTGGCTCATATATTTTATTCAAACTCTATCGTCGCAGGTGGCTTTCCTGTACAATCATACATGACTCTGTTAACGTGTTTCACTTCATTTACAATTCTTGTCGTCACTTTACTAAGAACTTCCCACGGAATCTCTGCCGCTTCCGCCGTCATAAAGTCGCTTGTCAATACGGCACGAAGTGCTACCGCGTAATCATAAGTTCTAAAGTCTCCCATAACACCTACGGAACGCATATTTGTCAACGCTGCAAAATACTGTCCGATGTTTCTTGAAAGACCTGCTTTTTCAATTTCTTCACGGTAAATCGCATCTGCTTCCTGAACGATTTTTACCTTTTCCGCTGTTACTTCACCGATAATACGAACTGCAAGTCCCGGACCCGGGAATGGTTGTCTGAATACTAAGTGTTCAGGGATACCGAGTTCAAGTCCAGCTTTACGTACTTCATCTTTGAACAAATCACGAAGCGGCTCGATGATTTCTTTGAAATCTACACAGTCAGGAAGTCCTCCAACATTGTGATGACTCTTGATTACTGCTGATTTTCCTAATCCACTTTCAATTACGTCCGGGTAAATTGTTCCCTGCACTAAGAAATCTACTGCTCCGATTTTCTTTGCTTCTTCTTCAAATACACGGATAAACTCTTCCCCGATAATTTTTCTCTTCTCCTCAGGCTCTGTTTTTCCTGCTAATTTATTGTAAAATCTCTCCTGTGCATTTACACGGATAAAGTTTAAGTCGTAGTTTCCTTCAGGACCGAATACTGCTTCAACTTCATCACCTTCGTTTTTACGGAGTAAACCGTGGTCTACGAATACACAAGTCAACTGTTTTCCTACTGCTTTAGAAAGCATTACTGCTGCCACGGAAGAGTCCACCCCGCCCGATAACGCACATAATACTTTTCCATCGCCTACTTTTTCACGAATGGCTTCGATTGATTTTTCCACAAACGAATCCATTTTCCAGTCGCCTGTACATTCACACACATTATAAAGGAAGTTGCGTAACATCTTTGTACCTTCCTGTGTGTGCAATACTTCAGGGTGGAATTGTACTGCGTATAATTTCTCTGCTTCATTTTCCATTGCCGCTACCGGACAAACCGGTGTTGTTGCCGTAATTTTAAATCCTTCCGGCGCTGCCGCAATATAATCTGTATGGCTCATCCAGCAGATTGTAGATTTCTGTACTCCTTCAAATAATTTTGAAGATGAATCCACTTCTACTTCCGTTTTACCGTATTCGCTGACCGGTGCTGTCTTCACATCGCCGTCTAATAAATATGCCATTAACTGTGAGCCGTAGCAGATGCCAAGAACAGGGATTCCGAGTTCTAAAATGGCTCTTTCATATCTTGGAGATGCCTCATCATAAACGCTGTTTGGACCTCCCGTGAAAATGATTCCCTTTGGATTCATTTCTTTTATCTTTTCTAAACTAAGTGTATATGGGTGCACTTCGCAATATACATTACATTCCCTTACACGTCTTGCAATTAATTGGTTGTACTGTCCGCCAAAATCCAGGACGATAACTGTTTCGTTATTCAAAAGATTTCCTCCTCACATTCGTATTTCATTGAATATTAATTATATGCTAACTTTCCCTCTTTTACAAGTAGGGTTTTGTATATTTCCTTAAACAGTACGGATTTCTTTCCATTTTCCTCCAATATATCTTGCCACGAACAAGATTGCACGGAATACCCAGTCGATAACCATGGCAACCCATACGCCAAATACGCCCATGCCGAAGTATTTTCCCAGCAGATAACTGAAGCCTATGCGGAATATCCACATGGAAAGAATAGAGATTATCATGCTCATTTTCGCATCTCCCGCTGCCCTTAACGTTGTCGGAAGAGTAAATGCTATCGGCCAGATAAGCACACAGCTTACACTGTAAAATATCAGTATCTGCTCCGTTACCTGAGAGGTTTTTGCGGACAGATTATATATTTGCATAATGACAGGAAGCAACAAATAAATAATGACATTTGTCACTATCATGCAGGCATAAGTGATTGTCATTAGCTTTTTTGTGTAATAAGAAACCTGCTCGTAGTCTTTTGCACCTACGCATCTGGAAATAACGGTTGTAACTGCCAGCGAAATCGCCATTCCCGGCAGGATTTGGAACATGGCCACTGCATTGCTCACTGCATTTGCGGCAATGGCATATGTACCAAATGTGGAAACTAAACTCAATACCATAATTTTTCCTAACTGAAACATACTGTTTTCCAAACCGTTTGGAATGCCCAGTCCTAAAATATTCTTTATCATTTTCCAGTCAGGACGATATTTGAGTGTTTTTTGTAAATGCAGAACCTGTTTTGGATTAAAAAGAAGAATAACTATCAAAACAGCCGCAACCATTCGTGATACTAATGTCGGAATGGCAACCCCTTCCGCACCCATATGAAACCCGTAAATTAAAGTGGCATTTCCGATCACATTTACCGCATTCATAATAAGAGAAACAACCATTGTCACTTTTGCATTTCCCATTGTACGAAAAATGGCTGCACCGCCGTTATATAAGGCAATAAACGGTATAGATGCCGTTACAATTAAGAGGTATGTGTTCGCATATCCCCTAACGTCAGGCGCGATTTCCCCAAATACGGTCTGTAAAATAAAACTTTTCCCCAAATAGACAAGAATTGTAATCCCAATTGCACAGATTGTAATAAACCATATAAGCTGGTTTGATGCCCTGTCCGCTTTTTCTTCCTGTTTTTTACCGAGATACTGTCCCGCAACAACAGAACCTCCGGTTGCAAGCGCTCCAAATAAATTAATCAAAAGTACCATTACATTATCCACAAGCGATACACCGGATACGGCTGCCTCCCCTACACTGGCAATCATAACAGAGTCCGCCATGCCTACAAGCACTGCCAGAAGTTGTTCAATAATCAGCGGAATAATTAACGCAATAATTGCTTTGTTATCAAATAAGTAATGTGTTCTGTCTGTTTTTACTTTTGTTCTCATTATTACCCTCTTTTCCTTACTGTTGAAATGATACATGTATTTCACAAATTTCACTTTTAGAATCGACACGCATGGCAGGACCATACACCCCTATTCCTGATGTGACAATGCTGTGTAAATTTCCCTCTTTCATGTAACCGTATGGATTTTTCCAAAAACATTTTATAAGCCATGTTCCAGGCCATATTTGCCCGTCATGTGTGTGGCCGCTCAACTGCATATCCGCCCCCGCTTCTTCCAATTCCTCAATTTCTTTCGGCTCATGTTCCATGACAAGAATCGGTTTTGTTTTATCCAGTTCTGCTGTAATTTGCTCCGGAGTTTTTCTCTGTTCAATCCCTCTTCCCGGACACTTGTAATCCGGTCTTGATACAAGGTAGAATGCGTTGTCAATTAAAACAGCCTCGTCTCTCAACAATTTTATATTTGCCTTCTTCAAAAATTCGTCCATTCGCAGATCACTCTGTTTTTTCTCTCCACCCGGGAAGGTAAATCCAACAAGAATTTTTTCCTGTATATCGTGATTTCCATAGCAGGCGTACACTCCGTATTTGCTTTTTATCCCCCGCAGTGTTTTGATTAAATAGTCCGGGTGATATAGAGCGTCATAATCATTGTCAAAAATATCCCCCGCAATCAGAACAATATCCGCGTCCATTTTATTTATTTTCTCAACCATCTGTTCCATATGGTAATCGCCTATACTGTAGCCCAAATGCAAATCTGCCACCAATGCGATTTTTAAATCCTCTAATTCTCCTGCGTCTTTTTCGATTGTGACATCATAAGCAGTTGTGCGGATATTTCGCGCATTTAAAATACCATAAATACTTATGCCCGCGATAAGCACAATACAGATTCCTCCCGTAATGACAAATGTCCGTCCGGAAGATAGTTTTTCATTTGAAATCCACTTTGTTCGTTTCAGAATGATTCTTCCCACATCGGCGAGAAGAACAACAAGAAAAATATAGACCAGTGTCCCAAGCCAGTAATTGCTGATTTGTTTCAATACTCTTTGAACAGGTGATACCGGGAGGAGAAAACTTATAATGACCGTGGAGGAAACAAAAATGTACGCTGAGATGATAACAATTTTCGTCACTTTATTTTGAAACCAGCAATGACAGGAATTCAGCCAGCGGAATAACCACCTGCACAAATATACACTGAACAAAATGTATATAGGAATAAGAAATAATGTAACCATAACTACTCCTTTCTTTCGTTTTATTATTTACTTATTATAATACAAATCCGCGAAAATGGTATAATAAAAAGTTAAAGAGCAGGAACGCCAACTTCGTTCCTGCTCCCAATATTAATTGAAACTGCTATTTAATTATTTTCACTAAAAAACAATTTTAAATCGTCTTCCACAGTACCGATTCCTGCGATACCAAAATTCTCCACCAAAACTTTTGCAACGTTAGGACTTAAGAAAGCGGGAAGTGTCGGGCCAAGATGGATATTTTTTACACCAAGATACAACAGAGCCAGCAGAACAATTACCGCTTTCTGCTCATACCATGCGATATTATAAATAATCGGCAAATCGTTAATATCATCTAAGCCAAAAACTTCTTTAAGTTTTAGTGCAATCACTGCCAGTGAATAACAATCATTACACTGGCCCGCATCTAAAATACGGGGAATTCCATTAATGTCACCCAACGGTAACTTATTGTACTTATATTTTGCACAGCCTGCAGTTAGAATTACCGTATCCCTTGGAAGCGCTTTGGCAAATTCCGTATAGTAATTCCGGCTCTTCGCCCGTCCATCGCAGCCACCCATAACTACAAATTTTTTGATTGCGCCGCTTTTTACGGCCTCCACCACTTTGTCCGCCAAAGCCAGTACCTGTGCATGGGCAAATCCACCGATAATTTCCCCTGTCTCGATTTCATTTGGAGCTGCGCATTTTTTCGCGTGTTCAATGAGCGCGGAAAAATCTTTCTGTTCTCCGATTTCTCCCGGAATATGCGTGCAGCCCGAATATCCCGCTGCCCCGGTTGTATACAGCCTGTCTTTATAGCTGTCCTTCGGCGGTACAATGCAGTTTGTCGTCATTAATATAGGACCGTTAAAAGACTCAAATTCCTCTTTTTGTTTCCACCATGCATTTCCGTAGTTACCGACAAAATTCTGGTACTTTTTAAAGGCAGGATAGTAATGTGCCGGCAGCATTTCAGAATGTGTATAAACATCTACCCCTATTCCCTGTGTCTGTTGCAACAACATTTCCAAATCCCGCAGGTCATGTCCTGACACAAGAATTCCCGGATTTTTTCGGACGCCGATATTTACCTTTGTAATTTCAGGATTTCCATACGTCTCTGTATTAGCCTTGTCCAGCAAAGCCATACCGGATACACCGTATTTTCCCGTCTCCATAGTCAGTGCAACCAAATCGTCCACGCTGAGAGTATCATTCAGCGTAGCCGCCAACGCCCGCTGAAGAAATTCATCAACCTCTTCCGAATCATGCAGAAGTACATTTGCGTGTTTAGAATAAGCGGACAAACCTTTCAGTCCGTAGGTAATCAGTTCCCGCAATGACCGAATGTCTTCATTTTCTGTGGAAAGCACGCCCACCGTCTTCGCCTTTTCCTCCCAATCCCCAAGACCGGACCATTTTGCCGCTTCCGGCAGATCGGTCGGATTGTGAAGTTCCTCCAGCAGGGAATCTTTGACTTCCAACGTAGTGCGAATTCTTTCTTCGATACTTTCTTTATCAAAATTCGCATTGGTGATCGTCGTAAACAGGTTTAGTGTAATTAAGTGATTCACCTCGGCGGATATGTTTTTTCCTTCCTTTCGCAGCATCGTAGTAACTGCGGATACTCCTTTTGTCACATAAACCAGAAGATCCTGCATAGCAGCCACATCTGGCTTTTTCCCGCATACGCCGGACATGGTACACCCCTTACAGCCGGCCGTCTCCTGGCATTGATAGCAAAACATTTTTTCTTCCATAATTGACCTCCATCACAAATATATTCATACAGTTATTTTCGAGTTCAGCATACTATAAGCAAAAAGAAAAATCTGTTGTTATAACAACAGAAATAAAAAAATAAGGAGAAAAATCTATTTTTCAAGATTTTCCTCCTTCATCATTATAAATGCATCTTATTTAACCTCGATTGTCTGCGACAAATTTTGCTACTTTTTTTATATCCAGCGTATTTTCCTTCATTCCAATTTGATTTGCAATCCTGACAATTACGGGCTGTTTTAACATCGCTTTCTCCATAATATCTTTTTGAAAGAAAACATCTTTTGTTTTTCCATCTGCCAGCACTTTTTTCTGGCACATAACGATTGTTCTTTCTTAGTTCTCCGCCACAAATTCCATATCGTGTGTAATCGTCACGATTGCTTTTCCACGCTCAGTCAAAATTTTATTCAACTTTGACAATCTTGCCAGCCCCTCCAAGTCCTGTCCCGCCGTAGGTTCATCAAAAATCATAACTTCACAATTACTCGCAATAACTGATGCAATGGTAACAAATTTTCTTATGGATAACGGAAGATCATAAGGATTCACTTCCAAATATTTATCCATACCTGTCAATTCTGCGGCATCTTTAATTCTTCTTTCACACTCACCGGGATCAATTTTCATTTTCTTTAGCCCGTACTCAATCTCTTTACGCACGGTAGAATTAAAAATCTGATCATCAGGATTTTGAAATACATAGCCCACCCGCTTTGCCATTTGTGCAGTCGTATATTTTTGTGTCGATTCTCCATCAATGAGAACATCTCCTTTGCAGGCTTTTATCAGTCCATTTAACATTTTTACGGTTGTTGTCTTTCCTGCTCCATTTTGTCCGACAATTGCAATGTTTTCTCCAGCATCAATGGAAAAACTCACATCATCAACCGCTAAATATCCGTTTGGATATTGGAATGAAATATTTTTCACTTCTACTAATGCCATTTTTATACGCCCTTTCCCATAATTGAATTTAGTATCTGAATTGTTTCATCTACCGTAACCGGAATCTCCTGAAATGGTATCCCTTCTTTCATCAGTTCCATTGCAATTTTTGTACTTTGCGGAAGTCTTGTATGATACTCCATACACTTCGGATTGGAAAACACTTCTTTTGCCGTGCCTTCCAAAACAATTTTTCCTTTATCCATAACAACAACATGGTCCGCATATTCTGCAATCTGTTCCATTTTATGTTCTACAAGAACGACAGTTTTCCCCATGTTTTTCATTAATTGAATCATTTCAAAAACATCGTCCGTACTTTGCGGGTCCAACTGAGATGTAGGCTCATCAATGACAAGAATATCCTGTCCCATAACTAAAATAGATGCTAATGCGACTCTCTGCTGCTGTCCTCCCGATAACTGGTAAGGATCCCTGTCCCTAAATTCTTCAATTTTTGTCAATTTCATCATTTTTTCAATCCGCTCATTTATCTCTGTCGGATCTATCCCCATATTCTCCAATCCAAACGCCAATTCTTCATAAACCGTATCCGCGATTCCGCTAATCTGGGTAAACGGATTTTGAAAGACAAACCCTACTTCTAACGCTGTGCTCCCAATATCTTCTTTCTGAACGTCTTTTCCATTTACAAGAACTTCTCCCGAAATCTCTCCTTTATAGAACTTAGGAACAAATCCTCTGATAGCATTACAAAGAGTCGTCTTTCCGCTTCCATTTGCTCCCACAATCGCACACAATTCTCCTTTTTTGATTGTAAGTGATACATGTCGCAAAACCTCTTCCTCAGCGGTTGGATACCGATATGATAAATCTGTTATTTTTATACTATCCATAAAACTATTTTCCCTCCAATCGCTAAAATCGTTGCTGCAATAAATACAATTCTCAACATTTTATCCCGACTTGAATCTTCCACATTCTTCAGCGAAGTCTTTTTGCACGGAGCTGAAAACGCCCTAGCCTCCAATGTAATCGCTCTTTCTTCTGCATTTACCAAAGAATTTAAAAGCAATGGTCCGACAGATGGGAAAAATGCTTTTGCTCTTACAATCATATTACTGTCCGTCTCAATTCCTCTTGATTTTTGTGCTTCTAAAATTGCTCCCATTTTCTTTGACATCTGCGGAATAATGTTAGTTGTTGAAAGTAAAACATATGTAACCGATGATGACATTCCTTTCTTTTCCAGTACAATCATCAATTTTTTAATATCGATCAATTTTCCACCAAGTAAAATTGCCGAACCTATTCCTAAAATTCTTGAACAAAGTATGATTGCTTTCTGTACGCTTTCTACTTTTATCGAAAACACCCATACTTTCCATATAATCTGTTCTCCCGGTATAAACAGGGACTGTAAAACAAAACAGATAACACAAATCAAAAAGATTGATTTTAGCCACAGTAGAAAATACGGTTTTCCTTCTCCTGATATTCCCGCCAGCAGCATCATTACTAAAACAGATACTATCGTTATCTTATAATCAAACAGTGCTGATACTACTGCCAGCAAGATAACCAGATATAAAACTGTCAGCGGATTTAGAAGTTTTATCCCTTTTTGCTTTTTGTTCATTTATTTGCTCCCCTTTTTATCTTTTCTCGCATTAATAAACACTGAACCATTTGAAAATTTATACAAGTATCTGTCTGACATTCCTCTTATCACTAAGTATGGCACCAAAAGTGAAATAAATTTGTCCGGAACTTCAGAAATAAGGTTGCCGATAATCTGTGCCGGCCAAAACGGAATCCCTGCTGATACCATGGCGCCGATCATAATAGAGTTTCCACTGGAATCAAATCCCCCGAAAAATGCGTATGAAATAATAACACTTAAAGCAACCGCAATAACTGATACAATAATGGAAGATACAATAAAGCGGCTAAATTTTATAAACATTCCTTTTCTCGCCATAGTTCCTATTACCAACCCCAAGACCCCTGAAATAATTGCAAACGGAAATAATGACGGATCCGTAATAGAGTTTATCGCAATACTCAAAACACCTGTCAGACAGCCTACCCAAGGCCCTGCAAGTATTGCTACAAGAAACGTACCTATACTGTCCAAATATAATGGAAGTTTTAATGTAAGCACTAAGTTTCCAACAATAAAGTTAATTGCAATTGCAATCGGAATAATCAAAATCGTAATTAAATTAAAGTCTGCCTTTAAACCTTTTTTCTCATTTGTCATCTTTTTTCCCTCCTAAAATATAAACTCTTTCCAACTTTCCTTATGTTCCGGAAATAAATATGTAAAAAATAGTTCAAAAAATTTCTTTGTGTCTGTCTTTATCGCCACCTCGCAATTTTTCATCTTGTCAGGATAATATTTTTGGCGATACACAACCGATGCACCGTCACAAAGGCCCTGCGTTTCCACATCTACAAACGCGTCTGTCTTTTCAACAACGCTGCGATCCAGTAAATATGCAATCGTCAATACATCGCACAGTTCACAGCCAAGTTTCTTCTCCACTTCCCAATGCCCGTCTGCATACACCCTTGTTATTTTGTGAATAAATCTGGAAATCGGAGTATTGATTAAATATAATAACTCCCGCAGTGTTGGACTTAAAAAAACATATGACGTAGCGTCCAGTCCTATCATTGTCACTTTCTCAAACCCTGCCTGAAATACAATTTTCGCCGCCTCAGGGTCTGTCCAAAAATTAAACTCTGCATGGGGTGACATATTTCCGCCATGTTCTGCCCCACCCATAATAACAACCTCTTTTACATTTTTCACAAAATCCGAATTCTTCTGTATCGCCTCTGCTATATTTGTCAGCGGCCCTATCGGTACAAGCGTAATCTCTCCTTTTTCTTCTCTGACCTTTCTTATCAGAAAGTCTACTGCGTTCTCGTTTTCAGGAATTTTATGACAGTCCGGCATCTCAAGATTTCCCATTCCGTCATCTCCATGGAATTCTTCACAATGTTCATTCTCTCTCATAAGCGGTTTGCCATTTCCCATATAAACCGGAATATCTGTTCTTCCTGCGATTTCTAATATTTTGAAAGCATTTTTTGTTACCTGCTCTACTCCCACATTTCCATTCACTGTTGTAAGAGCCAGTACGTCCAACTCATCTTTTGCCGCCAAAGCCAACAAGATAGCAAGAGCATCATCAATTCCGGGATCCGTATCAATAATAATTTTCTGCATATTTTCCCTCCTTCTTCCTTATATCTCTTCCATCGCAGGTATAGATATCTGCGCTCCCTTTCGGGAAACCACAATTGCCGATACCTTCTGCCCAAATGCAATTGCTTCCTCACATGTTTTCCCCTGACTAAGGGCCAATGCCATTCCTGCCGTGAAACTGTCTCCCGCCGCCGTCGTATCAACCACTTTCACTTTATTCGCCGGGAAAAATTCCTCTTTTTCCGCTGAAACAAACAGACACCCGTCACCTCCGAGAGTTACCACAACATTTTTAACTCCTTTTTCGAGCATTATCCTCGCTCCTTCTTTCAACTGTTCAAGATTTTTCATCTCTTTTCCTGCGAGAATTTCCAGTTCTGTCTCATTTGGCTTAATGTAGTCAATTCCTTTCCAGAATGAATCAGGAATATTCGGAACTGCCGGTGCGGGATCTACAATCACAGTTTTCCCCAGACCTACCGCTAACTTCTTGACATATTCCACAACTTCCAACGGAATTTCCAACTGCATAATGATAATGTCACTCTCCTGAATTTTCTTCAGATTCTTTTTAATCATATCCTTTGTCACCATTCCGTTTGTTCCCGCAATCAGAATAATGGAATTTTCTCCTTCTTCATCGACTGCTATGTACGCCTGACCTGTAGGCTCTCCCGAAAATGTTTCCACGCCAACTGTACTGACTCCGACACTTTCCAGATTTGCTTTCAGTTTATAACCGAAACTGTCATCTCCCACCGCGCCAATCATCTCAACTTTTCCTCCAAGTTTTCCGATTGCATACGCCTGATTTGCACCTTTTCCACCCGGAGCCTGCATAATATTTTTACCGGAAATGGTCTCTCCCGCTTTTGGAATACGTGGTGTCTCCAGCACGATATCCATATTCAGACTCCCGATAATCAGTATCTTTTTCATCTTTTCCTATTCCCCTCCTTTTCCATATTTAGAACGAATTTCATCTTCATATATTTCCACCGCTTTTCTGTCAGGTAACGCCGGCTGTACTCCATGTCTTGTCACGCTGATTCCCGATGCGTAAATTGCAAAACCTATAGACTGTATAATGTTTTTTCCTTCACTCAAACAAACTGCCAACGCACTGATAAATGAATCTGCACCGCCTGTCGTATCTACCGCTTCAAATCCTGAGCCTTCAAAATACAGGGAATATTCTTTGTTGCGTAAATAGCACCCTCGCTCTCCGAGGGTTACAATTACATTTTCAACACCTTTATCCATAAGGATTTGCGCCTTCTTTTCTATCGCTCCTTTTCCCTGCACAAAATTGTGAAGTTCCTTTTCGTTCGGAATAAAGTATGCAATGTCTTTCAACAGTTCTTCTTTTATTTTGTCCGCTGCGGACGGTTTCAAAATAACTTGTGTGTTGTTCCTTTTACAAAATTTAATTGTGTATTCTGCAATAGTTTCCGGAATTTCCAGTGATAACAAACAATACTTTGCATTTTGAAACAGATATTTGCATCTGTTTATCTGCTCAATACTTAAGTTGCGATTTGCTCCCTGATACACAACGATTGTACTCTCTCCATTTTTGTCCACATTAATGTAGGCTTTTCCGCTCGGCAGTTCAGTGTCAAATAACACTCCGTCCATATGTACATGATTTTCCACCAGCGTACTGTAAAGTTGTTTGCCGTCCATGTCATTTCCAAGGCAGCCTATCATATATACCTGACCGCCGAGTTTTCCAACACCGACCGCCTGATTTCCCCCTTTTCCTCCGGTAAAAACATACAGCCTTTCCGCAAGTTGTGTTTCCCCGTCCACGGGAATTCTTGACACTTCCACGGTAACGTCCATATTCATACTGCCCACAACAACTATTTTTTCACCCTGCTTTTCCTGAGCAGGTTTTGTAACGCTGTTCCTCTCAATGAGTGTCGGCGAAAATTTTCTCATCAATTCTATTTTCTTTTCTTTCTGTATCATTTCCACAAGATACTCTACCGCATCGGAACTCATACATGCTGACGGAAGGCTGACGCCTGTGATTCCATCACCCACTAACTCTAACAGGCGGCTTTCCCCTATGGAAATAATGGAAAGTGTATCCGGAATGGACATTCTCGTTCTTTCCATCACCTTATAGATGCAGTAGGCTATTTCAGGGGAACCACAGACAACTGCTGTCACATTTTCGCTCAGGCATTGCCGGATTCCATACTTTTCCACATCTTCGATTGATTTTCCTTCATAAATCCACATCGGCTGAATCGGAGATTGCATACTTCTCATTGCCGTTTCGTATCCGTCCCGAATAGTTTTATCGGTATTCAAAATAATGCACGCAATTTTTTCATGCCCTTCCCTCTGAAGTCTTTCCACTGCCAAACGTCCTGCTTCTGAAAGCCGATAATAAAAGGTAACCTTTTGCTTTTCATCAAATTCTTTTGTCTGATTAAGATAGACACACGCATTCTCAAATCCATGTGCGGAAACACATTTATCGGAATCCACTAAAATCCCTTCCGCTTTTTTCTGCCTCATTTCTTCCACACAAAGTTCAATATCCTCCTGCGTATCTGCGTAACTGATAAGTAAACCGTATCCGTTTTCCCTTGCTTTTTTCTCCACATGTAAAACAATGCTTTCCCGCTCTCTGTTTTTTGTTTTGAGAATAAGACCAATCAGATGACTTTTCATTCCCGCCTTTTCCCGAAATTTTGAATAAGGAATATAGTTTTCTTTTTCTATAATTTTCAACACTTTCTTCTTTGTTTCTTCACTGATGTCTTTATCTTTTCCATTCATCACTTTAGAAACTGTAGAGGCTGATACTCCTGCAAGTTTTGCAATATCCTGTATGTTCATTTAACCTCCTTTCCGTTTCTGTTTCAGAAATCTTTTTAGTAAATTAATTTTGTATAAATCTTATCACTTTGTGCAATTCTTTTCAATATTGGCTAATTACGAAACTATTTTCCCACATTATGCACAAATCAACTTGTTCACTAAACAATTTTCGTTCTCTTTTCTTTGGGTAAATTTACAAGAATTTAGACATAAAAAAAATCTGTCACGCCCGGACAGATTTTTTCCTACTCTTTTTAGTGCTGATGTAAATATTTTTCTCTTGTTGCCATACCCCCTCGGATATGCCTTTCCGATTTATTTGTATCTAATACCTTTCTTGCCTGAAGCGCAAGAGCCGGATTGATTTGTTGCAGACGTTCAGTTACGTCTTTATGTATCGTACTCTTTGACACTCCAAACTCTTTTGCCGTCTGTCTTACCGTCGCCTGATGCTCGATAATATACGTTGCAATTTCCACCGCTCGCTCTTCAATATAATCTTTCATAAAATCCCCTGCATGATTTGTTTATACAATCTATGCAAAGAAATATACGAGTATGCTATTATGAAATTCTATTTTAAAATCATTCCAAGAAACTTATAATTCGTAATATCCTCCAAGATTTTCAATCACAACACAATTTCCGAATTTTCTTTTTCTATTCACGATATTCTTTAAGGCAGATACTCTAATAACTCATATACTCTCCTCCTTGTAAGATCCTCTCCCGTCATATTTTCATTCATAGTTGTTGCTGTTCCTCCTCCGCTGATTTCTCCTATTTCATTAATGGCTTTTTCTTTCTCCGCAATCCAGGTTCTTTGTTCTTCCAGCAATTTTGCCATTTCCGTACTGCTCAACTCTTCCTTCAAAACTTTCCATAATCGATTCAATTCATCGTCCCATAATTTATAAAGTTGTTCACTATATTCATTCATTTCCATTTGAGTTGCGGTATCACTTAATGTCTGATCTCTTCTTTTTGCTTCTGCTTCCACTTTTGCGACATTTTGAGTTTCACGTTCTTTTACAGAAAGTTCTTGAGCCCCTTCTTCCTCATTCTCCGGAGTCTCTATAAAATCCTCTCCTATTTTTTCTTTTCTTTCAATCACATATCCCGGTTTATTATTTGCCGGTGAAAGATATACACGATAATTTTCCTTGAGATATTTTCCCCCATTCTCTAATGTCCATGTAGTTCCTGTACCATATTCACATTCTCCTATTCACCCCATACTGTCCGGCCAACCTCTCTACTTCCTTTTTTAAACGATTGACCACCTCGTCCGGCGAAACAATCTTCACACCTTCTCCAAGCGAAATCACCCATGACAAAAACTGATTGCTGATATGGACTGTCACGTTCACCGTAAAATGCTCTTCATCTGCCGGAATTAGCATCACATCTTTTCCGAAACGGTCAATAATCACACCCGCCAGCCGATTATCTACCAACAATTTCACCTGTTGCTCTTTTCCGCCAAACATACCGAAACTTTTCTTCGCATAGTCTGCCAAATCTAACTTCTTGAAACTTTCTTTTCCTTCTCGTTTTCATCCGACATCTCAATATGAATCATTTTATCTACCCGATAATGTTTTATTGTCTCCGCATCCGAGTCATACCCAATCAAATAATAATTTTCATCGTCCCACGAAAGTCCCCAGGGACTAATATGATAAACTGCTCCGTTGTGACGTAGTTCCATTTCTTTTTTCACATTCCACTGATAATACTGAAAATAGATTTTCCGATTTTCTGCAATCGCATTATGTATCGCGTCCACCGTGTAGTAAATGCTTTCGTTCATCGTCTTAATTCTTCCGGATACAAACACCTGCCTCTGTAATTTCATCGTTTCATATTTGCTAATCATTTTTTCCAGTTTTTTTATAAGCGTGTTTGTTTTTCGCTCTGTAATAAACTTTGATGACTGTATTGCATCCACTAAAAGTTTTAATTCGGCTAATTCAAACGGACGGTTTACTACATGGTAGTGATAGCCTTTTCCTGCCGATTCTCCTTCCACCTCAATACCAAGTACTTCTAAATCCCGCAAATCATTATATATGCTTTTTCTGTCCGCCGTAATTTCATATTTTCCCAGCGCCTCTATTATTTCAGGCATTGTAATATAGTGTTCATCGTCCGTCATCTCCAACATAATCTGCGCAAGACGATATAGTTTGAATTTTTGATTTGTTCCTTTTGGCATATTCCTCGCTCCTCTCGTCATACATTCAGTATAACATAAAGAACATAAAGATTTTAATCTTGCTGCCAATCCAACAGACTTTTCTCATCTAATTTACACAAAACTCCCTGTGACATTACGAACACAACTTCACCAAAAGCCTTCTTTCCAATTTTGTCATATATTCTCCCTGCACTCATGCTTTCTCCCAAAACAGTAAAAGGACTGTTAGCAACATATCCGACCTTTCCCAACCCTTCCACTTTTACTACAATCGCCTCTGTATCGTATTCGTTATCTTCCTCTTTTTCTAACTGTACTCTCATTTCCGGCTTAAAAAATTCCGAACCATAATAATGTTTTGTTCCTGCTAATGTAAAAAAATTTTTTTCATCTCTCAATACCTCCCAATGTCTTTTGATATTTATAGTCTAATCTTCTTACTGTCCCATATAAATACCACCTTCTTAATTGATAGACAAAGTCGATTGATATCGCAAATACTTTTCTCTTCACAATACATATTCGTTCTAAAAATTCTCTACTCACATCGAAATTCCATCGCATACGCAACCCCATTGGATAAACTGCAATATTCAACTATTTTTACCGTATAAACTCTTCCACCCATTTTTACTTTTGCAGGTTCACCATATTGAAGTATTTCTAATTCTAATGCATTTTTTTCACAGTATAAAATAATAAACTTTATAAACTCTTCTTCATTTCTCGGCTTTCTCTTTAAATCTTCAATCAAAACAAAATCTTTTTGCCATGCACCACCGTTTAACTCTTTAGAAATATATCTCATATGTAAATAATTCCCGAGCATCATCAAAATTAAAACGAAAATATTTACAAGCATAATATCACGCATATATTCCGGTATAAATGGAAGAATTACCGATAACACTGTAAATACAAGAAAAACCCACCATATAATCGCTTCTCCCTGAAATAAAAATGCTCCCTTACGGCAAATTTCCAATGAAAATAAAAAACGTACCGCTATCGTTCCAAATATATATGCCCCTATTATCCATAGCAGGTTATCTGAAAAAAGTTTCAAATGGTTTATATCTCCGCTCTGCATCAGAAAAAGTACCGCACTAAAAAATAAAATCACACCAATCCAAACACTCTTTCCGACTTCCTGTATTTGTTCTTTTTTTACCATAATATCAACCTCCTATTTTAGAGCGTATTTCTCGCAAATATTTTCTCGAAATATATACTTCTTCTCTATTATACAAATTCGCTTTCATAATCCCATTTAATTGAGGACGATAATATTCCACTTGCCTTAAATTCAAAATAACCGATTTAGAAATGCGGGAAAAATATTCTGGGAGTTCCTTCTCCAATTCATATAATCTTTTTTTACATTGAAAAACTTTTTTCTCTGTATGTACCAATATTTTTTCACCTATACTTTCTATAAAAAATATATGTGTACAACTAATTTGATACTTTTCGTCTTTATCCGTCACATACAAAACTTTTTCTTTATAAGATTCCTTTTCAATTACCTGAACAAGTGTTTCTAAAGATTGATGCCCCCTCACTACATAAAGTTCTGCTCGTTCTGTTTTTTCTGGTTCTATATAAGAAATTTTTACTTTCATTCCATCCCTCCTTATTTATTTTTATTATACGAATACCGTTTTTTTCTGTAAATGGATTTCTGATAACAGGTCGGAAAACAATGGTAAGGCGCATATCAAAAAGGGGCTGTTGCAAAAGTAGATGAATAATCTACTGGAGCAACAGTTCCATTT
>ERZ773204.1623-NODE-1623-length-17111-cov-4.346799_pt1 | contig 17111 bp, 16 predicted proteins | sample MGYA00581007_ERZ773204 | MGnify/ENA primary metagenome ERZ773204 (study PRJEB29015, sample SAMEA2737757) | human gut metagenome | biome: human gut; feature: human-associated habitat; material: faeces | place: China | collected 2012 ... | reverse complement strand
CCAATAGCGGAATGCAGTGTTTGCGCAGACGATATCGTCCATTTGCGCCTCCCCTGGTATCGGCCGTAGGCCGTGCGGATTGCGGGCAAGGTCGATTATCTACTGGCGCATCATGCGGGTAAGTACGGGTAGCTGACCAAACACTGACCAAAAGCTTGACGCAATCTATTGAAAATCCGCCATAGACATGAACGTGCTGGTACGAGCTGTGAGCCAGTGGTCTCTGTCTCCACAATTGCGCATAGATTGCGCAGAGAATTCAATGAATGAACGCAGATGCACTTTTCAAAACGTGCGATGACGACAACTAAAGTGAACTGCATAACATACAACGCTTTAGGTAAATTCGGTTCGATTTGGCATCATATGAAAAAAGGCCAGAGGCTTAACACCTCTGACCTGCGCTTTTGATGGTGGGCGATACAAGATTCGAACTTGTGACCCCATCCGTGTGAAGGATATGCTCTACCCCTGAGCCAATCGCCCGTCGCCTTTCGGCAAAAGAGATACTATCATAGCCGCGCGTGGTTTACCAAGAACTTTTTGCCCCCGATTATAAATTCGTGGGCGCCCTTGATTCTCATCTTCATTGCAACAGCCTCAGGACTCAGCGCAACGCGTTGCGCTGAGTCCTGAGGCGCGAATCCGGGTAGGCAACCCCAGAGGGGCCGGAATCCCCCGGCCCGCGATGGAGGGAGGCCGAAATGTCCAGACCGAAGCCGTCCGGGAGGTCGTACGGGAGGCTCACGAGGCACGAGAGGAACACGGTCGAGAGGATGCTCGACCGCAACCGCAGCGCCCGCGAGATCGCCGCGGAGCTCGGCAGGTCGCCCTCGACCGTGACCAGGGAGGTTGCGGCGCACCGCTACGTCACCGCGCCGCGCTCGCGCTACGGCGAGCCCGCGCCCGCGGACCTCTCGGGGGCCTGCCCCAGGCTCTCCGCGTGGCCGAGGTGCTGCAACGGCTGCTCGCACAGGAGGGGCTACGGCTGCTCGAGGAGGCCCAGGGTGTTCTACAGCGCCAGGAGGGCGCAGGAGGCGGCCGACGCCGAGCTCTCGGCGAGCAGGTCCGGGATCGACGAGACCGAGGAGGGCGCCGCCGCCAAGCTCGCGGCCATCAGGGACGGGCTCGCGCGCGGGCTCTCCCCGCAGCAGATAGCGGCGACGACCCCCGGGCTCAGCGCCTCCACCGTCTACAGGTGGGTGGACGCCGGCTACGACGGCATGACGAACATGGAGCTCAGGCGCAAGGTCGGCTACAGGCCGAGGTCGCGCCGGGCCCCGAAGAGGGCGACGCCCCACTCGTCGCGCAGGTCGCACGCGTCGTTCCTCGCGCTCGGCGAGGACGCCTGCGCCGCGGCCTGGGAGATGGACACCGTCGAGGGCTCCAGGGGCGACTCCGCCAGGCTCCTCACGCTCCTGCACCGCCCGAGCCGCTTCCAGCTGGCCCTGCCGCTGCCGGACGGCACGTGCTCCTCGGTCCTGGCGGCGCTCTCCTCCCTGCGCGGGGTCCTCGGCGAGGACGGAGCGAGGCGCGCCTTCGGCGCCGTGCTCACCGACAACGGCAGCGAGTTCGCCGACGAGGGCGCCATCGCGGCGCTGCTCGGCGAGCGGGACGGCGAGACCAGGCTCTTCTACTGCGACCCCCGGCAGAGCCAGCAGAAGGGCGCGTGCGAGAAGAACCACGTGGAGATCAGGAAGCTGCTGCCCAAGGGCGCCGGGGCCAGGTTCGACCGGCTGGAGGCGGCGGACTGCGCGCTGCTCATGTCGCAGGTGAACTCCGAGCCGAGGGGGGCGCTCGGGTTCCTGACGCCGGCGCGCGTGCTGCGGATGGCCCTCGGGGAGGACGCCTCCGCCCTCATGGACGCGTTCGGGATAGAGGAGCTGGCGCCCGGCGAGCTCGACCTCACGCCCGGCTGCATCGACAGGGCCAGGGCCGCGAGGGGCGAGGGGCCGCTGGCGGGATAGGCGGCGGGCCGGGACATGGGCCGGATGGCCCGTTGCGCTGAGTCCGGAACGGCTGCGCGGCGGGCTGGCGGAGCATGCGGCGGCGGCATGGGGGCACCGGCCTCCATAGCCTCTCCACCTGCGGAAACGATGCGACGGCCAGGTGCCGGGAGCTATTCCCGCGTTGCGCTAGCTGCGGAAACGCGGGACCCGTTCAGGCTGTTGCGTTGAGATTGAAAATCAACCAATTCGTGGGCGCAAACCGCACCACCACAATCGGGGCAGCCGACAAACCACCGGCTAAACCGACCTTTATCGCTTGATCCACGAGGTCTCGGGGCGGCAGATAAGTCGCGCGTTGTTGTAGGCCATGTCGAGCGTGAGGCAGGTACGCGCGGCGTAGAAGCCGTCCTAGCGCTGGATGGTCAGTGCCAGCTCGGGCTTGTCGCCGGTTAGGCACAGCGGAAGCAGCAGCTGGATTCGGCCGCCGTAGAACTGCGGCACCGCGAGCGTGTAGTTGGCGGCGGCGCGGCGGGCGGCCTCGACGACGGCGCCCTCAAAGGCACGGCGCAGCAGCAGCGAGTTGCCCTCCCCCATCAGGCTGGCGGGAATGCGCGTAAGGTTTTCCTCGTCGCCCAGAATGTGGTCGATATTGGAGCGGATGGGCAGGCGGTAGTCAAAGACCAGCTCGGAGGGGTCCTCGGCAAAGCGCACGCGGCACGGCAGGTACTCAAACGAGACCAGCATGGGGTCGCTTTCCTTAAAGAAACCCTTCAAAAACCAGCGCTGGCGCGCATCGGGCTTGGTGTTGGGCTCAAACAGACCGTAGATGGTCTCGTAACGGCGTGTGTACAGGCCGGTGTTAAACAGGCAGCGGTCGTCGTCGAACACCAGCGGTAGGTTGGACGGGGCGGTCTGGTCCACGTCGCGCTCGGTCAAAAACACCGCGCGGCTAAACGAAAACGACAAGTAGTTTTTGAGGATGCGGTTGCTGGGACCCCAGTCCTCGGGATCGGCGAGGTCGGCCAGGCGGTCGTAACAGGGCTCGGGGCAAAACGCAAAGTCGTAGACATTGCTGCACAGGGTGCTGGGGATCTCCATGTGGTGTCCAATCAATTCAATAACCGACGTGCGGATGCTTAGATTCTATACGTGCGACGGGTTGTCCGCGCCCGCAACGCAACCGCGGCGCAGCTCTTCGGCGAGTCTGCCGTTCGTGCGGCGACTGGAAACGAGGTCCTGGATCCAGGCGTAGTACTGGTTGTCTTTGGGCTCGGGGTTGTCGGACAGCACGACCGGAGTGCCTGCAAACCTTAAGACGGACAACGCAAAGACAAGGCTGGTGCGTTTGTTGCCGTCCTCAAAGATGTGGTCCTTGACCATGTGCTCGGCCACGTAGGTGACCTGGTCAAAGATGTCTGCGAAGCGATCGGCCGGCGATTGACCGAATATCGTACAGAATGCACCCGCAAGCACGGACTCGACGCGTCCGAGCTCAAGCGCGGCCCGGTCGCCCGTGGCGTCGGTCGTATAGCAGCGCCCGACCGTCATCAGCGTGCTGTGCAGACGCATCACGGCCTCGGCCATAGCTTCGAGCGAACCGGCATCATCGAGCGCGAGCGGCGCGAACGGATGTGCCCGGCGCGGCGCGAACGCCGTCATGAGTTCTCCAAGAGCCTGAGAGCGTTGGGCATGCCCGCAATAGTCAGCCGAATAGCATCGTCGATCGACGTGACGCCGTCGAGCGAAATCGGTAATGTTGAATTTGCCTCGTGCGCTATTGAATGATCTTCTTGAACAGCTAGGCCAGCGCCGTCATCATTTTGAACATTGCCCCAAAGCATGTCTGCCTCCTTTATAGCTCTATGGATGGAATAGCCCGCGAGTCGTACTCCAGAGCAATCGGCTGCCCCGCATGGGCAATAATATCGCGCGCGAGCTCGTCGCCCGCCATGCCGCAGACGACGCGAGGCGCACCGCGCTCAAACTGTTTCATCTCAAAAGCGTTCGACAGGATCGCCGTCAATTCGGCTGGAGTCAGCCCTTGGTCACAGAGGGCAAAATCGATCGCCTCGCCCAGCGTTCTCATGGCATCCTCGAGATACATCTCACTGTAGGCGTGGGTCATCGCCCGTCATCCCCTCTCGAATGATATCGACGATACGGATTCCCTCAAATGGATTTTCGGCAAGTAGCTCCCGGTGCTGTGCCCTTGCCGCTTCATCTCGCTCCTCGGCCAATGGACCATACAGAGCTTGCGGCGCACGTTCAAATCCTGCAAAACGAATACTCTTAAACGCGCGCTCGCTTTTGAGCACAATCTGCTCTCCCAGGTTGCCGAGCCCCATAGATCGACCAAGCTGATCGACGGTAATCGTATTGTTCACAAAGGCTCTAGCATAGGATGGCCAGCAAATAGACGAGGGCATACCAACATCAGTCGATACGCCCCACATCAGAAGATATGTTTTTCTAGTCTTAAGCACAGGCCGCTTGATGCAATGCCAAGTACACCGCTACACCAATACAAACGATACCTAATGCAAGAGGCAAGTACGCCTTCTTGTCTTTGTCCTTAACAAGGAAGGCTTCGATTGCGGACGCTAGGACCAGAAAACCGCCAATAATCAGCAGGTCGAGTGCAACAAAGTTGACGGTTGTTATATTGGAGGACAGACCTCCGGCGTTGACGTTTACGAGCGTAAAGATCGCAGCGAAAATGGCGAAGAGGGCCAGGACGTTGCCATAGATACGGGACTCGATATTGACGATTTCTTCCTTCTTGTCCTCGACCTTTTTAAGTTCCCCGGCATAGACGTCGGAATAATCTGCAAGTCCGTTAAAGTTGAGCTCATCAGAGAAAGCGCCGTGGTAAGGATGGGCCACCATGCCATCAACGCGCTGGAATGCAACCTGCGCTATACCCTTAGACGTATCGAGCGTAATAGTGTTGCCGCTTACGTTTGTAACACGGTAGAACAGCCGTGTTCCATGTCCGGGGAAATATAGCGGCGCATCCAAAGAGAGCCCTTGGCGAATGCGCGAATTGCGCAGAAGTACGCTAGCGGTCAAATCGTTTGGCAACGCAACACATTCAACGCAAGAGACGAATGTCGAATCTCCAGGACCGAGTTCGACCTCGGACTGCTTGTTCTCGTTAATGTAGAAGCCGTCGGTGCGCAAGTCATACGTAACCTGTCCGATGTTCGAAGCATCGGCATGGAGCAGAACCTCGCTGTCGATTAGCTCCTGAATCTTAGTATCGCTCAAGTACATATGAACCACTTCCTTAGGGCTCCGAGTATAGCACCAAGGTATGGCACGGTGGTTACCCCCAAAGGGGGTACAGAGAAGTAATAAGAAAGCGTTGCCCTTAAAGCTCCTACAGAGCTCTTGTATCGCAGCCAGGTGCGTCGTACCGCATCAGCAGCGATATGCGGTGCTCAGAAGCACTGTACCTAGCAGAATAGCGTTAAGGAGACAGCTATCCAGTGGCTGTCGCCGGTCATGGGAAGCGCCGTTGTTGTTGCCATAGTGGATTTGGGCTTGGTCGTCTTGGTGACTGTGGTCCTGGTGACCGTTGTCTTGAGCGACGTAACTGCGGGTTTCACCGCAAGATCCGTCGCCGGCCCCGCACCGGGTTGCCCCGCAGCAGGGTCGGCGCCACCAGTAGGCTCGCCCGTACCATCCCCCGGTACCTCGCCGCCGGGTGTAACGGTCTCCCCCGCTGGGGCGGTGGCGCCATCGGGCACAATCACCACATGCGGTGCCATGGCTCCGCCAGCATCCACCACGCTAACAGCGCCAAAGGCTCCGCCTGCGGGAGTCACAAGGTGCGCGGCCAGGATCGACCCGCGATCGCAGACAACGCCGGCATCCGTACCGGTCGCATCCAGCCAGGACGCATCTATGACAAGAGTCTCGCTCGCAGCGTCGGCATCAAATCCCTCGTTGAGCAAGCGCACGCCATAAAAGCGCAAGCCTGCATCGGATCCCGCGCCCGCGGCAATAACGCGCCCACCGCCGCGTACGGTCAAGCTACCTGCGGCAATGCCGGCCACGGTCTGGCCAACAACGCCTGGGACACATGGATCCCGCATTGCGAACCCGTCGCCGTGAGCGAGCCGGAGCCGCGAAGCGAAAGGTTCCCCCACACCTCCATGCCGCTCATGGAAATGTCCGCATCGGGCGCATGCGTCTCGACCACGGAGTTTTGCCCCACAAGCGTCACCACTAGTTCGCCGTCGGCGCCGATGGCCTCACCCGCATAGCCGGTAAGTTCCAGATGGTCGGCATCGGTCCAAGTCCAACCGGGGCCCGACACGCCAGGCTCGCGGTACGTGTCGCCCGCGATAAACAGGCTCTCCGCGCCCGCGGCATAAGAAGGCCCGCCCAGCAAAACGCATAGGCAGGCCATGGCAGTAAACAGGATGCAGTGACGGCTAGTGTGGAACGCGGCAGCAAACATAACCGCTCCGATCTTCGCAAGAGCCAATGGGAGCTGCTCCAGAGAATTACCTGTTAGCAGTAGTTATTAGTGTAGCGAGATCAAGCAAAGGGCAGAGAAGAAAACCTGCGACCGAACCCCGATATTAGGTGTAAATCGTTTTGCCAGTCGGTGAAAGGAAGGGTCGAGTCCAACGAAGGCTGACTACCAAGGGCGCTTCACCGGCCAATGTGCACTAGCTCTGGCACTCTTTGAAGCCGCGCAAAGCTTTCTCAAGTTCGGGAATATCATCGACGATTACTTTCCAATCTAAAGATCGATCGACCTCTCGGTATCCATGCGCAACAAAGTTCCGAAAGCCCCTTATGTCGTTCCAAGGGTACTCCGGAAAAGCGGATTGGACTTCATCGGAGAGATGAAGCGCGTCCTCGGCGATCCTGTATACAGGGCTCATGATTGCGTCATAGGCAAGTTCGCCGTCCTCGCTCCTGTCGCAAATAAAGGAACTCTCCGTAGAGCCAAAATGGTCGATACGTTTAGTCAGTGTCTCGCAATCAGACAGGATGACATCGATGAGCTCAGCGTCTCGTTTACGCCGCTTCATAAAGACGCACCTCATCCCGTTCAATGTTTTTGCGGAAAGCCGGGCGCATGTGCTCAGGCGGATTGGTTACAATCTCAACCTCTCGCCCGAGCTCCTCTTCAAGTTCAAGGGAGAGCCCGTATAGCGTGCCAAACGTCATGCTATCTCCGCAAACAAGACGCAGGTCGACATCACTATCTGGTGTCTGCTCGCCGCGGGCAAAAGAGCCAAACAGATATGCCTCACGGACGTCATAGTGAGACAGCACGCGAGAAACAGCAGAGGTTATGTCGAAAAGAGTAATCATGGCTTAATTTTACTTTCCGATTGTTTTGATGGCAATCGCCATAAGTCTGTTCAACGGCTCTGCAGTTAGCCCTTATTTCAAGAAAGAATCAATTCGGTCTCAAACGCATAACCTATTTGGTTTTATCTCGAACTGGCTCTCCTGTTAGAGGGGATATCCTTGTCATCTTTGCAGTTGCTACTTCTAGAAAAGAATTTGGCGTTGCACAAGAATGTATCTCGTATTTCTTCCCGGATACATCGAGGGCATATAAAGACAAGGGCGCATTAAGGTCGAAAATGTCTAGTTCTTTTCGCTCTTCTTGAATCGTCTGCAGCCTAAGAAAACTAATTGTAAAGCGCCCAGCTTCGCCTGGCTCTAGTTTCATAACGTCGCTTAAAGGATGTAGCGTCCAGTACTTTGGTTTCCTTAGATTGGGTATGCCTCTGCCTATCATTCCACATTCATGGATACGCGTTCTTGATTCAAACCATCCTTTAACTCCGCAGGCATTTTTCTTAAACCTTGCCCCTTCAAGAACATGGGTGATATACACAGGCTGATTACCGTCACATATGATCTCAATGTTGAAACAATTTGGATGATGCTCAACCAAATCAAAATGATCATCTTCAATAAATATTCCCCGCGCATAAACGCTCATCTTGTGTTCACTTCGGCCCATTGCTAATGCCACGAACGCCGCAAAGAAAGTTGCCACTGCGCATAGCAACGACCCTACAGCAGATATAGCCTGCCAATCCATTGAGATTCCTTCCACTGCTGTACGCGATTTTCCAAGGACATATTTATCAATTCACGTATGAGGCCTATAACGCGGGCAAGCAATTTGCGCCTTGCTTAAAAGTGTCAACTTGCACTTGCCGATTGTTCGATCGGAACATCTTCGCAGCCGTTGTGGTAATACTCCAGCATGTCTTCCATTGTGGGAAGTCTGTGCCTGCAGGCAATGTCCAAAGCTTCAAGAATGTCTTGAATGGCGATTCCGTCTCCATCACACAAATCGCTTTCATCGCATGGCTTATAGGCCAATGGCAATGGCTTTAAGCCACTGCGCTGCATCAGCACTTCGTAGTTTGAGTCGGGCGAAACCAAAGGGTGACCGTCCTGAAGGAACACTCCCCCTCTCTGTCCTGAAATCTTATTAATATTTGGGTCGAAGGCTAGGCCAAGCTCAGGCACCGAAATCCAAAAGGAAGCAATGACAAAGTTGCCTCTTATATCTGTGTCTCTTCGTACTACGGGGATGGGTCCTTGATAGCCGAAAAAACGGCCTAGCAGAATTACAACAGAGAGCACATTCATCTTCTCGGGATAACGCTTTATCCAGTCTTTTCCCTCCGAAGTACGCAAATAGAGAATCAATCTCTCGGGTGAGCTGAGAACCTCGAGCATCAGATAAAACCTTGCGCAGAAGCTAGCTGCTACGACATCTCTACGGACCGAAGGCGAATAATGGTCCATAGCGGTTTTGTAAGATACGGCTTTTTCGAAAGCCACCCTACAATCATGCCCCATTCCTAAAAGACCGTAACAAAAAGAGAGCTCATAGTATGGGTAACCGAGAGACGGCTGACTTCCGAGATTCGCGAGTCGCTCCTCGATCGTTGTTAACTGGCACAGCGCATCCTCAGGCTTTGACTGGATTAAGATCTTGGCCAATTCCCACCTCATCTCAAGTGCGTCATTGTTTTGAAGTCCATGCTCCAGCATGGCGATAGCTTCTTTGAGATAGGCAATCGTCTGGTCGAGATTCTCTTCTATCGACTGACAAAGTGCGGCACGCTCTCTAAGGATCGCCGCCCTCATCTTTATCGCCTCTGCAGGAAGACTATTTTCCCATGCATCTAAATCGCGCTTCATTCCATGGTCCAGATACGCAGCTACGCCGTCTCGGATTATCGCTAAATTAGGGTTATCGCTCATCAAAGAGCCCGTCGAAATAGACAGATTCTTAAAAACGACGATCCTGTTTTCAGGCCTCATATCCTTGAAGTTGAGATCATGAGTGCCGAAATATTCTAGGATGCTCGCAGGATCGAGTCCATCTGCCCATGCGATACGAGCAAGACTTGCCATTGCAACGGTGCGTTGTTCTTCGGTTAAATTCTTATCGGAAATGGTATCTTCTACCTCGTCTTTAAATAGCTTTGCCTTCTCGCTGTTCTTTGCTCCTAGCTGGCGAAGGAACATCAACTTTAAGTTAAATAGGGTGCCACGGTCAGTTCCGCTACCGAGGTCCAATGCATTGGAATATTCATCGATGAGTGCCCAGCCTTCAGACTGACCGCGATCAGCTAAGTCCAGCCTCGTCTTATTCAATACTAGATTGGAATACAGGAGATTGAGGAATGGCCCGTTGTGCACATTTGAAAGCCTGGCTTTATTGCGCACTTTCTCAAGCTCGTCATTAGCCATGCGAAACTGTCCGTCATCGATATGTTCAACTGCCCGATTGTGCTCCAGCTGAAGAAGAATGTAGCGGTCGGTATTATTGCTTACTGTAGCGAAGCCATCGTTAAGCTCTTGTTTTGCTCTCCTGCAGTCACCTTCACCATTAGCAATTGCTCCGAGAGCGAAATGCTTCAGTGCGGGTTCGAAGTTACCTTCGTTAAGAAGCCTCTTTGCAATGTCGCAATTTCCAAGTGCTATATGACTGAATACGCGATGTTCGTTGAAAACGTTTAATTGCTTGGTGGTAAGAAAGTCGGTCTGGATTTTGCTTAATAAGGAGAATGACTTAATTTCGTCGTAGCAAGGGCGTGTGCAATCTCCAAATTCAGCTATTCGCTCAAGCTCTCTTTTAGAACCTAGCCAGCTGCCAAGCCATATTATAAGGATCAATATGCAATAAAGGGAGGCGATGACAATCAACTGGATTAACTGGAGTTTAATACCAATAATAAGCAAAGAGGCGAAGAAGAGGAACGCTATAGCCCCCGTCCGATACCAGAGAGTCTTGATGAAATTCAGAACAGCAAAGGCGAGGACAACCGCAACGAAGATTGTCGCAAACGCAAACGTTATAGTATTTTCGCCGGTCAGTGCGTTCATAACAGCACAAAGGTCTTCGAATGACGTAAGAGGCTCCTATCAGAAATAGAGAAACTAGTGTTCGTATTATAAGGCATAGTTTGACTCGAAAAATGCCTTCGGTTCCAATTGGCATTACCGTAAGTCATTTCGGGTTTATTGGATCTAATAAACCCGTGGTTCCTTACAGATAGTTAGGGATGTCTCAGTTGCAATGACTATAATTCGCTGTTTTGAATTGCGAGTGGATCGCTTAATCATCTGAAACTGTTGACCAATGTTTTGTGTTGGTTTCATTAGTGTTAAACAAAAGCGGGGTGGTATCGGCTAACGCCGATACCACCCCGCTTTCAACCCAGCAAACTTGCCGAAGCCCGCGCCCACCCAGCACAGCCTCTCCCCTAGTCCCTCTTAAACAGATCCCTCGTGTATACCTTGTCCGCCACGTCCGCGAGCTCGTCGCTCCAGCGGTTGGCGACGATCACGTCGCAGCCGGCCTTGAAGGCCTCCAGGTCGTGGGTCACCTCGGAGCCGAAGAACTCCGGCGCCTCCAGCGTGGGCTCGTAGACCACCACGGGCACGCCCTTGGAGTAGTGTCGAGAAAGACGCTCCTATAGGCTGTCAAGTCCTTTATTGGCCGACATTTTAGCATTCAGGTAGCGGTCGTATTCACGTCTGATTTCCTCGCGGGGGCATACGTCTCTTTCTATTTCGCTGAGCCTCACATTCGGAACTCCGAGCTCCCGGGCAATCTGCCGCTGGGTCAGGCCGAGCGATTTTCTCATCGCCGCAAGCTCCTCGCCCCGGGCGTACTTCAGCCTCATGGGGTGCCGTAACGTCGAGTAAACCTCCCTGGCTATGAATCTCTTTAGGCAGCGCATGGCCTCTCGCTTCGTCTTGCCGTCGGACTTGCGCTTCGCCATGTAGGCGGGCGTTCTCCCGTCCCCGCTCATCCTGCTTACGGCAATCATGTGGAGGGCTTTATTGGCCTGCCTGTTCCCGCCGCGGTTGGGCCTGTGCCTGTCGGTCTTTCCGCTGGAGGCGGGGATGGGGGACACGCCACAGATCGAAGCGAACCTTGCCTCGCTCGGGATGCGCTCGGGATTGTCGCCCGCGGCGATCGCGAGTTCCGCGGCGCTGACAGTGCCGCACCCCTTCACCTGCAGGAGGGTCGGTGCTTTGGCCTCGATGATCCGATGCTTGGCGCCCTCCAATCGGCCTGCCTCCTCATCGAGCGCCAGCCAGGTCCTGGCGGGCGCCTTCAGGGACGCAGGCAGCGGCCCGGCGACGTCGTCTTCCGCATCCGGGCGGCAAGACCCCAGTTTTCTGTCCGGGCCCACTCCCTTGAGCGGCCGGTATTTGGTCCTGACCCGCTCCGGGGCCGACACCAGGAGGGACCCTATGGCGTTGGATACGCTGGTCATGGTGTTGACGTGTATGGACCTGGCCACCGTAAGGGCGCGCAGGCCCTCAACCCACCCGTTGTGGGACTTCGGCACTATGCCCTTTCCGGCAGCCACCGCGCGGGCGGCGTGCTCGGCGTCGATGCCGTCGGTCTTGCCCTCTCCGACCCGCCTCTTTTCCCTCTTGGGACGAAGTACTTCGAAGACGGCATAGCCGGTCTTCATCAGGTAGGAGCAGAGGCCGGCGCCATACGACGTCGTTCCCTCCATGCCTACCGCCGTGCTGCCCGACGGGTCGCCGATTTCCTCCGCAAGTTGTCTGTAGCCCCTCTCGTCGGCGGAAAACGACCCGGAAGAGACGGGTCTGCCGAGCCCATCGAGGACGACCAGGACATGGAAGTCTTTGTGGGTGTCCACCCCCGCGTAGATCATTGCGCATTCCCGCATGTCTCCACCTCTCCCATCGGAAGCCAGCCGTTCCGGGATCGGATGCCAGACACTACACTGACGGGGGTGCTATAGGGGCGTTGCGGTTCCGTGGTGCACCCAGGCTCCTATTAGGTCATGGCTGGCGTCTCGGAGCGTCGGCGGCAGGGGCGACATGTCTTTCGAAGGTCAGCCTCGCGGCGACGGTTGGTGTATGAGTCAGCCCCTGCCGCCGGACGCAATCCAAATAGCGTCTATGCAACAGGATGACATTCAACGCCAATCGGATGCATATGATTATCAGTGTTGGTGTAAGGGGCCGCTTCCCTTGCCGCAGAATGCAGGGAGCGGCTATCGCCTGGAATTCTAATTGTTGAAGTTAGGATTCGAAGAAAGGCAATAACCGCATATGGACAAGATACACGAGATCGCGGGCGTCAGGCCCTGATTCCGAGCTTCGACGACGGCATGGTGAACATGGCCGAGCCCATAAGGCTGATGGCCGAGTCGTTCATCTAAGAGATTATGGACGCCCATGCCGACGAGGCATGCGAGGCCGGTACCGGCTCTCCTACATCTGGCTCGACGCCACCTACATCAAGAGCCGCAGCGAGGGCCGGGGACGGTCGACCGCGCCTGTCACGGTCACATAGCCGGTCCAAAGAAACGTCCGAATCCCCATCACACCCTCCTGCAATTTCGTCTCCAACGCGCAAGGAGCATACCAGCTTCTACGGCAGTGACCTCGTTCCTATCATCATCGTCTCTAATCGCAACGCAGAAAGCTGCCGCAACCAGCTGGCAGTCTTCCGGCAACTCAAAAAAGCTGCCGTCTGTGCAAGCCTCAGCAAGAAGACCGTCGACCTTTGCGAGTCCGACCACCTTTGCGACAGCAGTCTTATCGAATGAGAAGCTCGTTACTTCGTTGCTGCCCAGCAAGGTGTAGCGCTTCGACCCGAACGAGAGAAAAGACGCGCACCCCGCCCCGTCAGCATTGGCAATTCTTTTCGCATAAGCCATGAATTCATTGGGTTTACGCTCCTTGAGCAAAATCAACGCATAATGACACTCATCGTCTAGGAACAGGTTCCTTGCGGCGGCGTCCTCGCCTACCTTGGCGCAAACGGCATCGGAAAGCTCGAAAATGCCTCCTTCGGGCAAAAGTGTCTTGCAGCCGCCGTTTCCCGTATCGTTCAGACTGTTCAGCTGCCCTATCAAGAAAAGCGCGAGCGGATAGATAACTCTCCCCTTACTCTCGTCCACCGACGCTCGCAGAATCTCGTCAGACTTAGTAGGCCCCAACCGTTTGAACAGTAACTCGATGAGTCTGATGAGTTCCAGGTCGGCACTCGTCGAGGCAAAAGGGGCGTAGCGCTTTTCCTTGCTCAGACCCAAGACCAAAAGGCACGCCCTGGTGACGATTTCGGCACGTCCTTCCTCCAAAGTCGATACATGGGCCCTCATAGCCGACACAAAGTCGATCATGCTCCCCGCTTCAGCGTGCCTGTGCAGGTCTTCGAGCAACACTCCGCCCTCGCTCACGTTCAACGCATCCAGCACCTCGTGAACATCGATTCCGTCCGGTATGTTCGAATGGAAGTATAGATCGAAGGAATCGGCCCGCCAGATTGCGTTCAAGCTCTTCCTTGAGTAATAGACGCAATGACTCATGCCAGTTTTATTTGCCACCCGCGGGAAGAGCCTGCATACGGCCTCGACCGCCCACTTGGCCTCAGAGCTCGGGACTAGCCCAGAAAACCGCTCCTTCAAATTGGCGAGGGTGTCTTTCGGATCACCGCTAATCGTATACGACGACGATCCAATCGTGCCGCATAGGAAGTCCTTGTGCACGCGAACCCAATCGACGACTTTTGGCACCTTGAGCTCCAGTACCGCCAAGGCGACGACGTCCTCGAAGCAGCAGAATCGCGGCAGGATGCTCAACTTCGCCTTCAGCGCGTTCGAGAATCGCCGAACCTCCCTTATGGTGGAGAACCGATTGTTCAGAAACGTCAGGCAGACGCCGTTCCACCTCTTGTCGTCAAGGTCCTCTCGCCTGTAGGAAAACGCTTCGAAAATCGCGTCGATGTCCTTGAGGAGTATCCGCTCCAAATCGCCCGATGAAATGGACGGCAGGCGCACAGGGACTTGGACCACCTTCTCTAGGTATTCGGCGCCATCGCACTTCTGGACTTCACTCAAAGCCCGCGTAACCACCTCCTCATCGAATGAAAGAAGGTAATTTATCTTGGGAAGTTTCGCCAGAGAGGCGACGAGCTGAAACACCATACGCACCTGATCGTTCGGCAGCCGATCAATGTCGTCGATAATCACTACGACCCGCCCATCGAACTTGAGGAGCTCCTCCTCAAGTCTCTGTTTCTTCGCGGAGACGCTTCCCGCCCTATCTGCAGATTTCCTCAACCTGCTCGTCAAACGATTGCCGAAGGCGGGCACAGCAACGCCCGCAAGCGGCGCGCCCGCTAAACTGGCAGCGGCGCCGGCGGTCATCAACAAGGCTTCAGAATATGCCGCAAAGGCATTGAGCACCTCGGGGCGCTTACCGCGCAGCTTGCCGAATAGCTTGCGCCGCCCATATGCATCTTTATCAAGCGCACCCTCAACTTCCTTAAGGAACTGAGCGAGCAGCTGCTCGGCCGTGAGGTAATTCCAGGGCTCGAAACGGACGACCGAGACGCCCGCCTTTCCGTCATCGTCTTTTCGGGAGAGCGCATTTTCAACGAGGTTTATAACCGAAGTCTTGCCTGAGCCCCAAGGCCCGTACAAACCAATGACAAGCGACTCAGGGCCAGCTGCGGATTTCAGAATATCAGCCAGCCTCTCAGCGAAAGGGATCCTTCCGATAAGATCTTGCTCCCTCGCCTTGATTGGCGTATCGGTGGCAAGAGATAAGTTGGAGTTATCCAAGGCCACTACCTCCCATTACAGTCAGAAATGAGCTATTCGATATCCCGTTGATGTATTTCCCCGGTGTTGGACACGATGCAAGCAAGCCCGAAAGGGCCGCCGATCGGGCGCCCACGTACGGCCGTCTGCCCCTGCCCCGAAGAGGGCCGGGGGGCGTTGCCGGCGCGGACGCCGCCGTTTCAGACGACTGATAGGAAACTGCCGGACCTCAGGGAAGATGGCCACGGCCAGGTAATGTGGGTGTCGCGGGAAACGGCTTCCGATCGACCGACGATTGGAGGATACCATGGCCAACAACGCAGCGCCCACGAGGAGGACCGTCCTCGGGCTCGACGTCGGGAAGGCCCTCCACTGAGCCTGCATGCTCACCCGGGACGGGGGGTCGCCGTCAACCGCCCCGTCGCGATCTCCGAGCATGAGCTCGACAGGCTGTTCTCGCTTGATGACCGCAGCCGCGCTTGCCGCGGCAGGACTTTACGCTAGGCACAAGAAAAGTCGCCGTTAGAGAACGGCGACTTTAACTCTCGCATATTTAAGAGCGGCTAGAGCGTCTCGAGGTACTCCCCCAGCTCTTCCTCCCAGTCGGGCATGCTGAAGCCGGCAGCCTCGAGCCTGGACAGGTCGAGCGCGGAGTGGACCGGGCGCGGGGCGATGGGGCCGGCGGCGCTGGCGTAGTAGTCGGCGGTCGACACCGGAACGACCTTCCCGCCGTTGCCGTTGGCTGCCTCGAAGACGGCGCGGGCGATGTCGGCCCAGCTCTTCACGGCGCCGGAGCCGGTGCAGTCGTAGGTCCCGTAGGGGGCGTGCGTCCCCAGCACGTGGAAGATGGCGGCGGCCATGTCGCGCGTGAAGGTCAGGCGGCCCAGCTGGTCGTCGACGACCGTGACCTGCGCGAGCCCGTCCTCGGGGTCGGCGACGCGGTCGGAGAGCCCCTTCATGGTCTTGACGAAGTTGTGCCCCTCGCCGATGACCCAGGAGCTGCGCATGATGTAGTGGCGCGGGCAGCCGGCCACGGCGATGTCGCCGGCGGCCTTGGTCTGGCCGTAGACGGACAGCGGGCTGAGGGGCTCCTCCTCGGTATGCACCTCGGCCGTGCCGTCGAAGACGTAGTCGGAGGACACGTGGACGAGCGTGATCCCGTGCCCGGCGCAGGTGCGGGCGAGAAGCGCCGGCCCCGTCGCGTTGGCCTTCCAGGCGATGACACGGCCCTCGGGGGTCTCGGCCCTGTCGACCGCCGTGTAGGCGCCGCAGTTGATCACGGTGCCGTAGAGCGACCAGTCGTACTGCGAATAGGCCTCCGGGTCGGACATGTCGAAGGTGTCGACGTCGCAGAAGTCGAAGTCCTTGGCGACGCCTCGCCCCTCGGCGAGCGCGCGCACGGCATGCCCCAGCTGGCCGTTGCAGCCGGTGACGAGGGTTCGTTTCGGCGCCATGGGGACGACGTCCTTGAGGTACGGGTGGTTGAGGTCGGCCTCGGAGACCGTGGCCTCCGCAAGCGGGATGGGCCACTCGATGGCGAGCTCCGGGTCGGCGAGGTTCACGAACGTGTAGGTCTTCTTCAATTCAAGCGACCAGTGGGCGTCCACCAGGTAGGTGTAGGCGGTGCCGTCCTCCAGGGCCTGGAAGGAGTTGCCCACGCCGCGCGGGACGTAGATGGCCCTGGACGGGTCGAGCGTGCAGGTGAACACCTTCCCGTAGGTGGCGCTGCCCTCGCGCAGGTCGACCCATGCGCCGAAGACCGTGCCGCGGGCCACGGAGATGAACTTGTCCCAGGGCTCCGCGTGGATGCCGCGGGTGACGCCGCGGCTGTCGTTGTAGGAGATGTTGTTCTGGACGACGCGGAGGTCGGGGATGCCCAGGGCGGTCATCTTGGCGCGCTGCCAGTTCTCCTTGAACCAGCCGCGCGAGTCGCCGTGGACGGCCAGGTCGACGACCATCAGGCCCTCGATGCCGGTCTCCGCCACGGAGAGGTCCTTCTCGAATGCGATGTCTGCCATGTGGGAAAAGCTCCTATCGAAGAGGTTGGATAACCGGGGGC
>ERZ773204.1612-NODE-1612-length-17165-cov-3.511631_pt1 | contig 17165 bp, 6 predicted proteins | sample MGYA00581007_ERZ773204 | MGnify/ENA primary metagenome ERZ773204 (study PRJEB29015, sample SAMEA2737757) | human gut metagenome | biome: human gut; feature: human-associated habitat; material: faeces | place: China | collected 2012 ... | reverse complement strand
CGCCCGCTGTCGGCCTTGGCCTCGGGAACATAGAGGCTATAGCTCAACAGGTAGCGGCCATGGGCAGGGATGCGGTAGAATGCGGCCTTGATGCGCTCCAGCGGGCTGGTGCCGCTCTCGGCGGTGCTGCCGCTCAGCATAACAACATACTGCATATCGGTGTAGCGGGCGCCCACATCGCACTGGCGCAGATTCGTGCGGATCAAATCGCCCAGCTGCTCCACCATCAGAGCGGTCTCGGCAGCATCGGTGTTCTGGCTGGGAGCCACGGTCAGGATCGCCAGGAATACCTGCAGACCGTAGCGGACCTGCACGCCGCGCTGTACGCGGTAAATTTCCTTGAACGTCTCAAAGTCGCAGATACAGGCCCCCGTGTTCTCGGTATCCGGCAGGGCAGAGATCAGCTTGGAGACCTCACTCTCCATATTGCGGTCTGCCTGGCGCATCTGGCGGTAGGCAGAGCCTGCGCGGCCCGGCTCAATGGCATGATGCAGGCAGCCCATGGCGCTGCCGCGGCGTGCCAGATCCTCCGCCTCCTCGTGGCGGCCCAGCGTCTCCAGCGCGACGATCTTTTCCAGATAAAGGCGCTCCTCGTAGGGGTCCAGCTCCAGCGCACGGGTACACAGCGTAACGATGCGGGTGCTCTCGCCCCATTTTTTGCAGAGCTCCAGCAGGTTTAAAATGGCTGTGCGGTACTGCCCGTGCAGACGCACGCTGACGCTTTCGACCCACGGCTCGGACGCAGACTGCGGCAGCAGCCGCCCGTCGTACAGGTTGACGATCTGTTCATAAATGCGGCTGCGCTTCTCGGCGTCGCTCTCCTTGCGGGCCAGCTCCGACAGGTCGTTGACCTCAAACACATCCACGCTGCAGTCCAGATGGGGGTTCCACTGGTAGTAGCCGCGGCTGGTCACGATGCAGCCCTTCATCTCATCCAGACCCTCCGCGTCGATCATAAGGCGGAAGCGATGCAAGATGGCGCGCAGGGCCATGTCCGGGTTGGTGGACCGCTCCCCTGCCCACAGGGTATCGGTCAGTACCTTGTGGGAGACGCGCTCCCCGCGCCGCAAAACGAGATACTGCACCAGCGCCGTTGCCTTGCGGGACTGCGCCAGCTGTGCCAGCACGGGCTTGCCGTTCACACGGATCTCAAAGCCGCCCAGCATTTTGATTTCAATTGTTGCCATCCTAGTCATCCTCTCTGCTCTGATGCCCATGACGTTCCTGCATTTTTGTCTGGCACACAGGTATTCATGTTTTAAAGTATAACAAGTCCATTTGAATTTGTCCAGTACATCCGCCGGGATTGTAATAAACTTTTCAAAAATCGTCCCGGAGGGCACCGCTCACGACTCCGACGATGCCTTGCCGTCCCAGGTGCCGGGTTTATACAGGATGACCGGCTCACCGGGCAACTGCACAATGGCTTTTTGGGTGCACAGCGGCACGATCTGGTTGTCGGCGTCCCGCTTGGCCACAGTCAGCACCACCGTCATAGCCGTAATGCGCGGGGTCTTGGTTTCGTCGCCGTCCTGCGTCCAGCTGCGGGCGTAGAAATGCAGTTCGCTGATGAACAGCCCCATATAGGCATCCCGGGGATAGGCCGTTGTGTAGCCGTAGGCAACGTAGGGCCGTGTGACCGTCTCGGTACCGTCCTCGGCCTTGTCCTTTTTTGTGTGCTGCGGGTTGCCGTAGTGCCCGGCGTCATTCAGTTCATCGCGGTAAAAGCGCATGTGCAGGTAGCCGTTCAGCGCATTGGCCTGTTCCGCTGTCAGCAGCGCTGTGCCGTCTGTCTTTGTCAGCGGCGGCACACAGTCCTTGTCGATCAGCTCAATGTGGTTGGGGTAGACGCTGAATTCCAATGCCGTGCCCTTGCTGTAGTCGTTACCCTTGGACGCAAAAACCTTATCCAGATTGTCCGATTCCGTCGCGCCGTCGGTGAAGCGGATATAGCCGTTCGCCTCGAGCACCTCGCCGCGGATCGTCTCAATGAGCGCGTCGGCCAGGTTCTGGGCGCGGGTCTGCTGCTGGATGTCCATGTACGCCTGTGCGCTGGGCTGTATCAGCGTGACCGCCGCCAGCGTAAAGATCGCCAGCAGCACCATGCAGACGATCAGCTCCACCAACGTTGTGCCGTTCTGGTTTTTCAAACGCTGCTTCATGGGTTGGTCGTCCCTTCTGCCGTGCTCTTGCTGTAGCGGTAAAACTTGTGCTGTTCCGTCGTTTTTTGGCCGTTTTCCGTAACTTCCGCGCTTGTCTCCACGCTGTCCAGCTTGACGCCGTTCACCGTAAATTCACCGTAATCGCCAAAGGAGAACGCCAGCCCATCCCGCTCATTCACCCAGTTGGGGGCCGCGTTATTGGCCGGGTACAGCTCGGCGCAGAAGGCATAGGCTGTCTCCCGCAGCGACTCGGCCTTTAGGGACATGGCGCGGGCGTACCGCAGCGAAACGACGAACATCGACGTAAAAATCATCAGCAGCAGGAACGACACAAGCACTTCCACAATGGTCTCGCCGCGCTGATTTTGTAAAGTATGTTTCATAGCGGGTCACTCCTGTGTTGTGCCGGTGCTCTGTTTGGCACCGCGGGTGTAGGTGATGGAATCGGGCTGCTGGCTGGTGTCGCAGTGGAACGTCAGGCGGTTGCTGTCAATGTTGCCGCCAGTAATGGTCAGGTCACCACTGCCGGGGGCGTAGAACGTCAGGTCGCTAATACGGTAATACTTTGTTGTACTGTCTTTTATTGTGTAATACACCTTGGGGAATGTATTGTTTTTTGCCTGGCTGCCGTCGCTGTCGTACTTCACTGTGCGGTCATAGGTCCGCGTGAAGGCAAAGCTCTCGCCGTTTTTCGTGACTGTCACTGTAATGTCCAGCTGTAAATCGACGATCTCCATGCCCTTGCGGTTTTCGCCCTCCAGTGTGTCGAGCAGGTTGCGCAGGTCTGTGGCATTGGTGCTGTTCGCCGTTTGGTTCAGCTTGTCGGCACCGTCGCCCGGGCGGCGGCGCAGTGTTACCGTGATGGCCTCGGCCCCGCCATCAGGCTGGCTGCCGTTCGGTTTCCAGGCGAACTCCTTGGGCTGGGATTCCAAGTCATAGATGTCCTTGCCGTAGCTTTGGGAGAACATGAACTGCTCATTGACGAACTTGGCAAAGCTGCTGTCTCTCTTGTTCAGCTCCCCTTCCAGCACGTCGGAAAAGCTGGTTGCCAGCTGGTAAGCTTCCTGTTCCAGCAGCTGGCGGTTGGCATTGGCCGTCAGCACGGAGGCCGCATAGACCAGCGCTGCCGACAGCGCCACAAACAGCGCACCGATGCAGAGGACCAATATCATCGAAAGCCCCTGCTCCCCGCGCAGAATGCTGCGTGCCCTGCGGTGCATAATGCCACCTTCTTTCCTGAAATAAAATTACGATGCGTCGCTTGTTTCCGTCCGTTCCGGGGGCGTGGTTTCCGCCGCGTCCGTCTCATCCGGGGCAGCGGCGGTCTCCGGGGTTGTCACGGGCAGTGCCGCACGGGCCCGTATCAGGACCGGGGGCACGCTTGCGGGGGCGCTTTCCGCCGCCGTGCTTTCTGCAGTCTCGGCGGGCGCGACGCTCTCCGCGGAGTCCATACTCTGGGCATCCTCCGCCGCATCGGCGGTGTTCGTCTCGTTGACGGGGACCTTGACCAAATCGGACGCAACGGTCTTACCGTTGTCATGCGAGTGCGCCAGCGTCTGCAGCGTCACACTTGCGGTGAACTTTTTCAGCTCGAACGAATCGTCCTGCACCTTTTCCTGCAGCTCGGGCAGGGTGATGCGGTAAACAGGCTCGGCACCGTCCTCCTGCACCAGCTCCAGCATGGGAACCGTCTGTGCCTTGTAGTATAGCGTACCGCCGTCCTTTTCCACCGTGCCGGTGACGTCATAGGGTTGCGATTCCCAGCCGGTCAGGTTGTTATCTTTGTCGTAGACAGGCTCAACGCTCAGGTCGTACCAGATGCGGGTCTCTTTGGTCTCCGCGTCCACAACGGTTGTCTGCTTCGCAATCTCCGTCGTTTTGCCGTCATAGGTCTTGGTAACGGTTTTGATTTCCCCGCGCTTATGCGTGACATTGCCGTCTTCGTCCGTCTCGTCCCTGTCGTAGGTCGTCACCGTAATGATGTAGGGCTTTTTGTCCTTGTCCAGCGGCGTGACCGTAAAGCTGTAGCTGTCGGTCAGGTTGCGCACCGTGCCGTCGGCCTGGGTGTACTTGTTCACCGCGGTCCACTCCACCGTAAAGCGGCGCAGCTCCAGCGGGGCCGTACCGCGATTGCTCTTACACTCGGGGTCGCTGTACAGGTTGACCTCCTGCGTGTAAACGGCATTGCCAAGTGCGCGTTCCGGTTCGGCAGCGTCCACGGGGGCGTCCAGCGTGATGGCCGGCAGCTGCGCCTTTGCGGCATCCTGCAGGATGTAGTAGAACCAGTTCGACGCTGTCCTGCCGTCGGTGGGCATAACACGCACAGCGGGCAGCAGGTATTGTTTTGCATGGTCGGGCGTCAGCGTAAAGCCGTTGCCGTCGGGCACAAAGGTATAGCTGGCGGTTTTGTCGTTGACGCTGGCGCTCCCGCCCACCGTGCGGCTGTCCTTCGGGATGACCAGCTCGGCGTCGCGACTTTTCAGCATCTCGTCCAGTGCTTGGGTCAAGTTCTGCTGGGCCTCGTACTTGGCCTGCCCGGTGGGGGTATTCTGCCAAGCCTTGGCCAGATCGGCAATTGTATTGTAATTGTCCACACTGCTGAAGATATAGCCGGTAAAGTAGACATTGCCCTGTGCGGCTGCGTTCAGCGTCATGTTGAGCTTGAGGTCGTTCAGGAACGTCTCCTGATTCGGGCTGTCGGGCGCAAAGCTGCTGGCCGTAACCTTGGGCGCAGCGGCGCGGCGGACGATGGTCTCGGACTGGCTCAACGCGCCGTCCGGGCCGTCAAAGCAGGTATTGTTATCAGCCTTGCGGCGGGCAATGACGCGGAAGCGCATCTCGGCGTCCTGATACTGCTCCAGATCCAGCGTCAGGCTGCCGACGTTGCCCGTGGTGGGCAGCGTCAGCACAGTATTGCCGTTGGCATCGACGACGCACAGGTCATAGTGGCCAATGCGCGCGTCGTCGGACGGCGACCAGCTGACCGTGTAGAGCAGGGCATCCGCGTTGTCGGTCTCGCCGTTGACGCGGGTGATGGAGCTCGGCGCGCTGATGCCGGGCAGGCGCTGCTTAACGCTGTAATCCGCCACAGCGGACGCGCCGATTTCGGTGGTGTCGGCTGCCGCCACACGGGTGACCTCGAGCCGGACCTTGTCATAGCGCCAGCTGTCGCTGCCGTTGGCCAGCATGGTATCCACGTTGACAGGCAGGGTAAAGCTGCTGCTGCCGCTGTGCTGAACCTTATCGGCCAGATTTACGCCGTCCTTCAGCGCAATTTGCTCCTGACCGGTCACATTGTCGTTCTCGTCCGTCAACAGGCCGTAGAGCTTGATGCTGTAGGTCGGCGTTTTCGCGTCCATGTCCTCTTGCGTCCAGTTGAACGTATAGGTCAACTCGTTGGTTTTCTCGTCAACTTTTCCTTCGGTGTTTTTGTCCAGCGTCGGGGCTTTCAGAACATTCAGGTTCAGCTGCTTGAAGATGATCTGCGGGGTCGTCTGCGTGGCCTGTATAGCCCAACCCTGGTCATCGGTGCGGCTCACATCGGAGAAGCAGAGCGGCGTCAGATGGGCATAGGTATAGCTGTGCTCGCCCGTGCGGACGATCTCATAGCCGTTCTTCCACCAGATTTCTTTGTTAGTGTCGTTTGTCTCGTTCGCATGGCTGGCGATGGCTGCGGACACTTCGTCCGCCGTGGCATCCCAGCGATACTTCATATCGCCCTTGCCGCTGGTGACGGGCACCGCGACAACGAGGAAGTCGGTGTAGTTCGTCATAGCATCCGACGGCAGGCTGTTCAGATTGAAGGTGACGGGTGTCTCGGTGACGATGCCCTCCCGCGCGGCCAGCGTGATGTACTGGCCGTTCAGGGACTGCCCGTTGACCGTGTCATTGCCCAGATATTTTGCCAGCAGCATGACGCGGTAGGTCGGGCTGCCGTGGGTCGGGTCTGCCAACGTTGGCGTGAAGCCGAAAGTCACCGTTGCGGTAAAGTTTTCCGCCGATTGGCCGGTGCAGGTCACGTACTCTGTCGCGTTTTCTGCTTTGGTCAGCGTGCCCGCAGGCAGACCGTCTTCATTCTTCTTGGCATCTTCTTTGTTAACATCACGCCATTGGGATGGGACGTAGGTTTCGACCTTGTACTCCGCCGAGCGTAAATAGCTGGTGCTGCCCGCTGCCGGAGTTGCCAGCGCTGTAAAGGTCTTGGTCACCCCAATACTCCACGCTATGCGGATATACTTCTTCCCATTCTGCCTGCTGAACGTATAAGGGTTCGTTACACCGTTTCTTGTTACGGTTACTGTCCAGTTTTCATCCTTGGGGTAGTCCTCATAGTTTTTCAACACAAGAATTTGCTCATATTTAAATTCTTCGTTACCATCGACCTTCGTGCATTCGTTCCAGTTAAATTCCGAGCGCTTTACAAGGCGGACTTCCAGTTCCGGTTTCGGCAGGGCGTGCATAAAGGTCTGCACGCCGCTGGTGTTGGGGTTATCAGGCTGATTCGGGTCGTCGTTGGTGTTGTAGGGCGTTACACGCACGACGAAGTAACCCGTCCACGCTTTATCTGCCACAAAGGTATAGCTGCGCTGGTAGACGTCCGCTTTGAGATAGGGATCTGCATCCGGTGCGACAATACCCGCAGCGTCGCAGGGCAGAATTTCAACACGGTAGTAAGCGGCGGGGCTGGCTGTCGTGTCGTTCGGCTCGTCCCACGTCACTTCATAACGGCCATAGACGTTGTTGTCCGCGTCCTGCACCTGGCTGGCCTTGACGTGGATTTCTCCCGGCTTGGCGGGCTTGGTGCTGTCCAGCACGTACTTATAGTAGTTCTGGATGACCTCGTCCGTGATGTCCTCATTGTCCGGTTCGCCCTTGCGGTTGTCCTTGGTCGTCTGTGCGTTTTCACCGTAGACCAGTAGCAGCTGCCCGCGCTCACCGCCGTTGGCATCGTAGATATAACGCCGCGTCGATTTTTCACCAAAAGACTGCCCGGTCTTGACACCAATATAGCCCGTGCTGCCTGTTAGTTTTGTAATGTCGTAGCTGATTTGTTTGCCGTCGCTGCTTGTGGGCAGCATAGCAAAATAGGCATCGTCCGTTCCACCACCTGTATCCTTACCGATGAAGAGTCTGCGGCTGCCGGACTTGGTGTTTTCCTGCCGCTCGGTAAAGTTACTGTTCTGCGTGCCCCAGTTGATGCTTGTGGACAAGCCGGTTGTGATGCGCGTCAGGGTTCTGTCGGTTACGCCCGTAGCGGTTTGGGATTGACCTTGTATTTTCTTGTAGCTATTGGCAAAGGCCGCGCCGGAATCGATATAGTAGTTGTTATGACCCTCGATGTGTTCGCCATAAACACCCGTACCGTCTTTCATTGTCAATTCTGTGGACGAACGCTTGTCATAGGCAACAGGGTGCCAATCGTCCTTAACGACAGAGAAGCAGTTTGTGATTGTTGTGGGGGCTACACTGTAGCCGCCCATGGACCGGCTGCCGACAATACCGGCAATCCAGTAATATTTACCATTATTAGTGCTGTCATTATCGCCTTTTCCGGTTTGGGTCGTCATATTGGTGGTAAAGTTGCGGCACCGGTCAATATTGATGGTAACATACGGGATGGTTTTAAACTGGGCATTCCCATTGTAGCCGTTACCTTTTTTTACGCTGCTGACATTCGGATTGTCCACGCCATCCCACGGGCCCAAGTAAGCAAAAATGCCGACAGCCATCGATCTGGCTTGAATGCTTACAGTGCTGCCGTTAACACAGTCATACAGATCGATTGTCATAATGTCGGTGGCGTTCTTCATCTGCACTTTGCCAAAGATGCCGCCGATGTCGTTTGCGCTGCTCCAGCCATCAATAGACGACTTCATCGAGCCATGGTTCTGACAGGACAGGACGTTGACCGACGTGTTGGAGACAGGCGCATCATAGTAAGCCACAATACCGCCCATTGTACCGCAGTCACTGCCGCCGTCGTTGAAGTTCGTCTTCAGGTCGCCGAAGTTGTAGCAGTTTTGAAGCGTGCCGCCGTAGTTCGTCCAAAGCGAAATGACGCCGCCCGCATTGCCGGAACGACTGTTATAGACAGAGCCGAAGTTAATACAGTTTGTCAGCGTCCACCGGTCACCACTGCGGTTGTTCTGGTTGCAGATGATGCCGCCAACCTGCACATTGAAGCGGTTTGTGGAATCATAGTAATTAACATCATCGCGGTCATTGGCATCGCTTTGGGAAATATCACCCCTTTGGGTCTCGTTATTGCCCGTTTTCCAGAACGTCCGGCGGCTGAATCGACGCACGGCAGCGCAGTTTACCACAGTATCCAGCGCACTTGTGCCAGTCACATTGGATTCGTTCTGTCCTACGATGCCGCCAACGGTGGTATCATCGCGGGCTGCGTTATCCGCATAGACGAACCACTTACCGCTGGCCGTGCTGCTGATGCTGCCGTTCAGGCCGTTGAATCCGGTAATTCCGCCCAAGTGACCGCTGGCAAGGTTGTTCATATCCTTATTGCTGCCGCGCAAGCCGACAAGCAGATCGTTAGCGGCCAGACCCGTGTCGCTGTAAACGTTCGTGTAGCCCTTATTCGTCACAGTGTCAACGCCCTTGAGATCCACAAAGTTGGACACATAGCTAACTGTAGCGCCCGTCCCATTTACCGGGTTGCCGCGCAGCGCAGCGACAATTGCATTGGTGTTTCCGTCAGCGATCCACTTTTTCAACTCGGGCATCAAATCGGTCTGCACAGTTTTGCTGCCGCTGCCCTTGATAGTGCCGTTGTTGGAGCCAGCGACGCCGCCCACAAAGCCGTAACGCGCCGTAATGATGCTGCCCGCATTGCCGCTGCTGCGCTCGGTGGCGACATAGCTGTTGGCGATTTCGGCATTGTTGCGGCCCGCAATGCCGCCCACATGGCTGGCACTGGCGAGCTTTTCGTCTGCGGTCTGGGTCGTGGTGATGTTGCTGATACCGCTGACCTGCAGTTTGATGTATTTGACCTCACAGCCGGTGATTGTGCTATTGTTCAGACCGGCAATGCCGCCCACCGTGCTGCCGGTGCTGCGCGCACCGACGGAGACAAGGCCGTCCGCGTCCGCGTTGCCGCCCATCGTGCCGGAATAGGTACACTGATCCAGGGTACCGTCGTTCTGGCCTGCGACGCCGCCCAAATTTGTATATTTATCAAGATTTTGTGTAAGGTCCAGCAGAACGTCAGTGCTGCTGACCGTGCCGTACTTCGTGGTGCGGCCCACAGCGCCGCCCAGCGTGACGGTGTTGGTGCCCGCGCGCAGACCGTTGTTCAGCGCCAGCGCACCGTTTTCGACCTGACAGCCGGTGACGATGCCCTCATTCATGCCCGCAAGGCCGCCGATGGTGACCGCCGGGGTGCTGAACCGCACGTTGGCGTTTTCCGCCAGCCTGACGTTGCGGATGGTCGCGTCCTTGCCGTTGTACGCTGCAACAGCGCCGATGCTCTCCGACGTGCCGGTGATCGTGCAGCCGCTTACGCTGCTGCTACTTTCCAGCCCGGTCTCCTGGCCGATGATGCCGAAGTTCGTGGCCGTGACGCCGCCCGCCGTGCCGTTGGCCGCGGTGACGTCGGCGCTGACCTGCACATTCTCAATCAGCGCGTCTTTATTATTATTGCCCGCGATGCCGCCCGCCTCGCCGTTGGTGGCGTAGACTGCGGCGGCATTGCCGGACGCATGGCTGCAATAGCTGATCGTGCCGCCTTCGTCGTTCACGCCCGCAATACCGCCCGCATATTTTGTGCTGGCGCGCACCGAGGCACGGTTCTCCACACGGGTGATTTCGGCACGGTTCGTACCGGCCACGCCGCCCGCGTAGTTGGCGGCAGTGACGCTGCTGCTGACCGCGCCGTTGGCGTTTTCAGCGCTGCAAATGTGGCCCTTATAGGCCTTATACGTCGTATTGATACCGGCCACGCCGCCCGCATAGCCGGTGGCGGTGACACTGCTTTGCAGCTTGCCGGACAGCGAAATGCTGCCGACGTTGGCACCGGCCACGCCGCCCGCGTACCGGTTGGCCTCCACCGTGCCAGTGCTGCTGTTGTTCTCCGTGCAGATGATGAGGCCCTTGCGGGTGCTTGCCGCAGCGTCACCGCCCAGGTTGACGCCCGCAATGCCGCCGACACAGCTGTCGCCGCGCACGGCGCAGTCTTCAGCCGGGTAGGCAGACTGAATAAGACCGCCGTTGACGCCCGCAACACCGCCCAGATAGGCATACCCGGTTTCACGGTTGCCGAGGGACGCCGCCATGCTGCCGTCGGTGATCGTGCCCTCGTTCCAGCCCGCAAAGCCGCCCACGGCGCACTTGTGAGCCACTGTGCCGTAGTTTATGCAGTTTTCCAGCGTTGTGTTGGGTGTGGCATAGCCGATGATACCGCCCGCCAGTGCGCCGCGCACGTCGTCGAAATCATAGCGGCCACCGGCCAGCGCGTTCAGCGATACGCCGCCTTTAAACGCGCCGTTGTTGGACGGGTTCAGGCCGCCGACGGACAGGGCGTTCTGCGTTGCGCCGTTGGTTGCCTTTTGAATCGTCAGCTTCGTTTTAGCGTCGTTTGCGCCGACGATGCCGCCGACGTAGATGTTGGCCTGCAGGTTGAGCTTGTTCTGGAAGTTAGCAAGGGTGATTGTGCCGTCCGCCGTTTGCGCGTCGGTGCTGTCGGTCAGCACGCCGGTGCTCTGGTCAATCGTCGGCAGCAGCGCCGCCAGCGTGACGTCCGCGGGCTTGGCCGCCAGCAGACGGTTGTAGCCGATGATGCCGCCCGCGACGGCGTCGGCCTCGACGCGGCCCGAGGCCACATCTGTGTTAAACGTGCCGCCGTCCGGCATGGTGAAGTTGTCCACCGGCAGGTTGGCACCGATGACGCCGCCGACAAGCTGCTGACCCGCCACGCGGCTGACCTTCACAGTGGCGGAGGGCAGCGTGGAGGCGCAGTTCAGGCCGATCATGCCGCCGACAGCCTTGCCCGCCGCCACGATCTGGCCGCTGATGGTCAGGTTCTGACCGGAGGAGTTGGAGATCGTCGCATTTTCATCGTTATAACCGGCCACGCCGCCCACGTAGTTGTTGCCGTACAGGATAGCACCCAGCGTCGGGGTGCCGCTCTTATCCCACGTCACAACGCCGTTTTTGCCGTTGCAGCCCGCGATGCCGCCGACGTAGTCGGCGTAGCCGTTCAGCTCCTTTAACAGGTTGATGCGGCGGGTGTCGGTGGCGTTGTCGCCGGACATACGGTTGGCGCAGTTCTGCACGGTGGCTTTGGCATTCCGGTCTTGACTGCCGCCCCAGTCGGCATCATTGACGCCGACGATGCCGCCGACGTAGGCCGCGTTCTTTCCAAAGGCCGCGACCAGACCCGTATTGGTCATGCCGCTGATTTGGCTGTTGCTGCCGTTGACCGACACGATGCCGCCGACGTAGCGGCTGCCAAAGACGTCACTGCTGTTCGTATCGTTCTGTTTTACGCCGCTGCCGGTAAAGCCACCGGCCAGACCGCCCACAAACCGGCTGCCGAGCACGTAGCCCTTGCCGGTCTTGCAGTTGTCCAGCGTAATATCCTTGCCGTAGCCGATAAGGCCGCCGACGAAATCGCCCTTGAGGGGGCTGGCGTCGGTCAATGTCCCGGTTTCGTCGAAGCCCGCCTTGACCTGCTCCTTGAACTGGGTTTCGGTCAGGTCGCTGCGGGTCACGCTTTCGCAGCCTTGCAGGGTCACGCCCCTGCCGTAGCCCGCAATGCCGCCGAAGAACTGCCCCAGCACCAGGCTGCGCGTATCGCCCGCGGTATCGCCCTTATAGTTGGCGCCCGCGCTGACCGTGCCGTTGTTCCTCAGGCCCGTCAGGCTCGGCGTGCTGGTATTTGCGCCTGTCGTAAACAGGTTGCCGACGATGCCGCCCGTGAAGCCGTTGCCGGTCACAAAGCCGTTGTTGACGATGTTCGTCTTGTCCGTCGTCTGCATCTTCGCAGCGTCCACCGTGCCGAACACGCCGCCCACGCCGACGCTGCGCCAGAGGGAGTTCTCGTCATTCGGCCCGGCTGCCGCGGCAGCGTAGCGGGCCTTCTCGGTCTGCTGGTCTGGCGCTGTGGTCGTTTCCACGTTTTTCGTGTTCTTGTCCACAAGCAGACCCGCCACCGTCACGTCCGACGCAACGGTCAGGTCCTGCATGACGGACTCGGCTTTGGGTATGGCAACGCCGACGAGACCGCCAATGCCGCGCGGCTCGTCTGTATAATAGGTATAGCTGTTGCTGCCAGCGTCCGGCGTCTGCTCTATGCGCTGCGTTGCGGTGGTAGTGTTGTCAAACGCCAGCGCCGCGGCCACCAGCGCACTGGTCGAGGAGTTCGTGCCGCGGGTCAGGGCGCAGTTTTCCAGCGTGCCGGTATTGACGCCGCAGAGTGCGCCGACAGCACGCACATCGCGCCAGTTCTCGTCGTCCTTCGCCAGCGCCGTGACGAATTTGGTCGCGGTCAGCTTGAGCTGGTTTTCGTTCGGCAGCGCACCGGCGGCAACGGTCTCGGTCTTGACGTTGACCTGAATGTCCGGGTCGCGCAGTGTGATGTAAGAAATTTCGCCCTTGTTCTCGCCGATAAGGCCGACATAGTGGTCGGCCAGCACGTCCTTCTCTGCCTTGCCGGTTTTTGCAACGGACTTGCTGCTCAATTGCAGATTGAGGATGGGCACACGGGTCGTCTTGGTTGCAAGGACCGTTGTTTTGCTCGTAAGTTCGATTTTTTCACCCAGCTCCGGGATCGTCGGCCAGGCGACAGGGTCATTGAGGGACGGCACCTTGGCCGCCGGGTACCGCTCACCCGACGCGCAGTAGACCGTAACGCCGCCGCCCGTCCAGTTCAGACCGGTGCTGTTGCTGGCCTGGGGGGTCAGCGTGTAGGTGCCCTCGCCGGCAATCTTCCAATCGGCAGACCAGCGCAGGTTGTACAGATGGCGGAAATATTTCAGGTCAGCCGTGACCGCCGTGCCGCCCTTGGCCAGCAGGGTGTTTTCCTCGTTCGTCGTTTCCTCTTTGCTGGCTGTGTAGGTATCGCTGTAGTTCTCCCGCGGCTCGGCGCGCATGGCAATGTAGATGTCCTTCGGGTCGTTCAGCAGGCGGGTGATGCTGTACAGGCTCGTGGCGGCAACCTCGTCGTTCTCACACGCACGCAGCAGCGCCGCGTCCGCCATGGCGTCCAGCGTCAGCACAAAGCTGCCCTTGTTGTAGCTTAACGGGAAGTAGAGTTCTTTCTTGGTTTCCGTCCGTTGGCCCGCATTATCATACGTATAAATCGTGACAGGCATCTTGGTGATGACCTGCTTGTTATCATCCGCCGCACCCGCGGTGTCGCGCTTGATCGTGATGGTAAACAGCGGCTTCCGATTGTCGCCGGTGTCCCCGGCGGCGTAGGCCGTGGCCGTGTAGGAGGTGTCCAGATCGCCGAGGCTGGAGTTGCCGCTCCAGCTCAGGGTCAGCGTCTCGCCGTTCGTCAGGCGGGGATTCTTGACCTTCAGCTTCGTCTGCACCAGCTGCACAACGTTGACGCGGTCCTCGGCAGAGTAGTAGCCGACAAGGCTGTCATTGCGGCGGTGGTCATAGCTGCGGTCATAAATATTCGTAGCACCGTCCTGATTGAAGCGTAGCTTATCGGATTTGGTATCGTAAAAGACCGAGTAGACCTGCCCGCTCTGCACGTCGATCTCGACACAGATCGAGGCATTCAGCAGCGAGGCGTCGTAGATGTAATCGCCCAGCAGCCGCTCCACCAGCGCGTTATGGTTGCCCGCGGCAGCGCCCGCGCGGTCATAGTAGAGCGCGGCCACGTTCTGGTTCAGTTCGGTCTTGGTGCGGCTCACAAGGGTTTTGCCGTCCGCGTCGGTCACGGTGACGTCGTTCTGGAAGTGGTCGCCCCTGTCGCCTTCCTCCATGGCCTGCCGGCGGAACGCATCCAGCTCCCCCGCCGTCTCCATCCGGGTCAGGGAGATCTGCGCCGTCTGGAACAGCGTGCGGGCGTTGGCCTCGTTCTTTTCGAACCGGGCCAGCCGCGTGTAGGCGATCAGCCCGCCGCCGACCAGCGCAGCCAGAATGGCCGTGATAGCCAGAACGACCATCAGCTCCACCAGCGTAAAGCCTTTCTTTTTGCTTTTTATATTTTTATTGTACTGCACCATAGATGCTCCCGTCGTTTCTCCGGTGAAAGGTTACAATTAGACACAATATCAGATTATATATATTGCCATTATACTCGGAATGTGACGTTTTCGCAAGAAACTCCGCGAGATTTCAGCAAATTTACACCAAATATAGTGGGTCAGCGGCAAGTTGTGCACGATTTCGCCATAATTTCCGTTAGCTTTGAACAAAAAACAGAGTTTTTTTCGCGAAATTCCTTGCAAATACAGGCCCGGCACGATATACTAAATAGTGCGTTATTATATGGTAGAGGATGTGTAACAATGCTGGCAGCACGACTGGGCGCATGGCTGCGCCATACCGGGGAACGCTGGGCCAAAGCTGCGTTTGCGGAAAAGCTCGCCGTACTGCTGGCGCTGGGCGCTGTCCTGTATACTATTGTGACCGGCGCGGCGGAGCTGCGCTATCAGGCCCGTGCGCGGGAGGCCCTGGCTCAGGTCAAGGCTGCGCGGCTGGCGGCCAGTGCCGTGTCTGCCCAGTGCTACTCCGCCGGGCAGACGTTCGCCGACCAGACAAGCGCGGACGGCTTTGCGGACGGCATCGCCGAGGAAATCCGCACGCTGGGCTCACTGCCCGGCACAGTGACGCTTTTGCAGATCGACCCGAACGGCTACACCGTGCAGCGGCTCCTGTATCAGGAGAACGGCATGTACGCCATCTATGATGCCGACGGCGGTTACCGCGTTTTCCGCGCGGAGGACCGGCTGCAATACGGCGCGGGGGTGGGCCATGCTGCTGCTTGAGCTTCTGCTGGGACTCATTCGTTTTCTGCTGGGCGCGGCGCTGTTCAGCTTTATGAACGTCGTCGCGTGGCGGCTGCCGCGGGGCATGGACCCGCTGAAGGGCCGCAGCGTATGCCCGCAGTGCGGCCACACGCTGGGTGCGCCGGACTTAGTGCCTGTGTTCAGCTGGTTATTCTTGCGCGGGCGGTGCCGCCACTGCGGTGCGCACATTCCGGCGCGGTACCTGCTGGTGGAGCTTTTGGGCGGCGTGCTGGCGCTGGGCTGCACTTGGCGGTACGGCGCTGCCTACGTCCTGCCGGGCGGGCTGTTCGGCATGAGCTGGGCCGCACTGCTGGCGCTGGCGGTCTGCGGGATCTTGCTGAGCGTTTCACTCATTGATGCCGAGACGCAGACCATCCCGGACCGGCTGAATCTGGCGCTGGCGGTCTGCGGCGCGGTGAGCGTGCTGCTCTCCCCTGCCGACTGGCTGCCGCACGTCATCGGCGCGCTCTGCGTCAGTGTGCCGATGTTTCTGCTCTGCCTTGTCATCGACGGCGCGTTCGGCGGCGGCGACATCAAGCTGATGGCAGCCGCCGGGCTGTTCCTGGGCTGGCAGAATACGCTGCTGGCGATGTTTTTCGGCATTGTTTTTGGCGGCGTGTACGGCATATACCTGCTGGCCGCCAAAAAGGCAGGGAAGAAGGATCACTTCGCCTTCGGCCCGTTTCTGTGTGCGGGCATCGTGATCGCGATGCTGTTTGGCGGGCCCGTTTTGGAATGGTACTGCGCGTTTTTGTGATGTTCCTTGCCTCCCTCTGCGAGGGAGGTGGCCCCGCAGGGCCGGTGGGAGAGAGCCTTGCGGCGGCCCTTACTATTTCGGGCGACCACAAAGCTCTCTCCTCCACCGCCTGCGGGAGGAGCCCCCTCGCAGAGGTGGCCAGGGGGGCAGGGGCAACGGGCAAATGGGGTTTACTGCAGCTTTGCCAGCGTGGCCTCGGCATCGTCGAGGATGCGCTCGAACTTCTCGAGGGCGGCGTCCACGGGGGCCGGGGTGGCCAGGTCAACACCGGCGTGGCGCAGCTCGTCCAGCGGGTAAGCGCTGCCGCCCATGGAGAGGAACTCCTTGTAGCGCTTGACGGCGGGCTCGCCCTCTTTCAGGATGCCCTCGGACAGGGCGACAGCGGTGGAGTAGCCGGTGGCATACTTGTAAACGTAGAACGGGCGGTAGAAGTGCGGGATGCGCGCCCACTCATACTGGATCTCGTCGTCGATGACCATATCGTTGCCGAAATAGTCGGTGACAAGGCGCTTGTACAGGGCGTTCAGGGCGGCGGCGTTCAGGGCTTCACCGCGCTCGACCATGGCGTGGGCCTCGCGCTCGAACTCGGCAAACATCGTCTGGCGGTAGACCGTGCCCTTGAAGTTTTCCAGATACTGGTTCAGCAGATAGAGGCGGGTCTGGGGGTCATTCTCGTTGGCAAGCAGCTGCTCGATGAGCAGATTCTCGTTGACGGTGGACGCGACCTCGGCGACAAACAGCGTGTAGTCCGCGTACTGCGGCGGCTGATGCTGGCGGGAGCGCCAGCTGTGGATCGTGTGGCCCATCTCATGTGCCAGCGTCGAGACACTGTCCAGCGTGCCGCTGAAATTCAGCAGGATATAGGGGTTGGAGTCATAGCAGCCGCCGGAGTACGCGCCGCCGCGCTTGCCGCGGTTGGGATAAACGTCAATCCAGCGCTCGGCATAGGCCTTGCGGACGGTTGCCTGGTAGTCCTCGCCCAAGGGCGCAACGGCCTTCAGGACCATCTCTTGTGCGGTCTCGTAGCTGTAGGATTTTTTCAGATCGCCGACCAGCGGAGCGTAGACGTCATAGAAGTGCAGCGCGTCAACGCCCAGCATCTTTTTGCGCAGGCGGACATAGCGGTGCATGGCGGGAATATGCTTGCGGACCGTGGCGATGAGGTTGTCGTAGACCTCGGCGGTGGCAGCCTTGATGGCACCGGCGTAGGACGCGCCGAAGTGAATATGTTTATGAAAGCAATGGTAGCGAAACCTTTGCAGGAAG
>ERZ773204.1607-NODE-1607-length-17223-cov-3.087022_pt1 | contig 17223 bp, 17 predicted proteins | sample MGYA00581007_ERZ773204 | MGnify/ENA primary metagenome ERZ773204 (study PRJEB29015, sample SAMEA2737757) | human gut metagenome | biome: human gut; feature: human-associated habitat; material: faeces | place: China | collected 2012 ... | reverse complement strand
CATATGTTCATCGGATTCAATGAAATATCCAAAGGACACTGGGAAGAAGGGTACCTGCTACCAGTTCTCCACTGGCCTTGTCCAGACTCATGACCACGATCATAATACCATCTTCTGCCAGATGCTGTCTATCTCTCAATACTACATTTCCGACATCACCGACACCCAGACCGTCGACCAGAATAGCTCCTACGGGTACTCTGCCATTGACCTTGGCCTGTTCCTCGCTGACTTCCAATACATCTCCGGAGGACAGGATGAAGATATTGTCCTTACTGATGCCCAGACTCTCTGCAATCTTGGCCTGTGCCTTCAGATGCTTGTATTCACCATGCACGGGTACTGCGTACTTCGGATGGATCAGGGTATAGATCAGCTTAATCTCTTCCTGGCAGGCATGTCCGGATACATGAGCATCCTGGAAAATAACATCTGCGCCTTTGCGGAGCAGCTCGTTGATGATCTTGGTGACGGACTTTTCATTGCCCGGGATGGGGTTGGAGGAGAAGATTACGGTATCCCCCGCACCGATCGTGATCTTACGGTGCATATTGTTGGCCATACGGGACAGGGCTGCCATACTTTCGCCCTGGCTTCCGGTGGTGATAATCACCTGCTGCTCATCGGGATAATTCTTCATCTGATCCAGATCCACCAGTGTATTCTCGGGAATATTGATGCACTCCAGCTTGATGGCGGTATCCAGGATATTTACCATACTGCGGCCTTCCACAGCCACTTTACGGCCAAATTTGTATGCCGTATTAATGATCTGCTGTACACGATCCACGTTGGATGCGAAAGTTGCCACGAAAATTCTGGTGTTCTTATGTTCTTCAAATAAAGTATCAAAGGTCTTACCCACTGTTTTCTCAGAAGGGGTAAAGCCGGGACGCTCTGCATTGGTGGAGTCGCACATCAGTGCCAGTACACCCTTTTTGCCGATTTCTGCAAAACGCTGTAAATCAATGGCATCTCCATATACCGGTGTGTAGTCTACCTTAAAGTCTCCGGTGTGCACCACAATACCGGCAGGGGAATAAATGGCCAGTGCTGCGGCATCCACGATACTGTGATTCGTCTTGATGAATTCCACACGGAAATCGCCCAGATTGATGGACTGACCGAACTTCACTACTTTACGCTTGGTCTTCTTCATGAGATTGTGCTCGGTCAGCTTGTTCTCGATAATACCCATGGTCAGGCGGGTAGCGTAGATGGGAACATTAATATCCCGCAGCACATAAGGCAGTGCTCCGATATGATCCTCATGTCCGTGGGTGATGACAAAACCCTTTACCTTGTCGATATTGTCCTTCAGATAAGTCACATCCGGGATGACCAGATCGATTCCCAGCATATCATCTGCAGGGAAAGACAGACCACAGTCCACCACAATAATACTGTCCTCGTACTGGAAGGCAGTAATGTTCATACCGATCTGCTCCAGGCCTCCCAAAGGAATGATCTTCAGACCTGAAACGTTACTATTCTCTTTTTTCTTTTTCAACGAAATTACCTCCAAATTCTATACGTCTATACAACTGTTCTTAGTGTATGTATCCCGGCGTTAGAACGGATTGTTATGCTCTGCAAACAAAGATCTGTGATTTCACGCCTGCTCCTTCCGGCTCTCTTCTCAAAGACTCCCGTGGAGATCAGACATCCCAGATCTTACGATTCCATCAAAATAACGGCATCTCTCATGCCCTTCGTGTATTCCCTGTCACTTTTAGCACAAAACCATTATATGCTGAAACCGGCAAAGCCTCCAATATCCCTCTCTGCCAATCATACAAATCATATATAAATATAAGACCGTCCTTCTCGCAGAACTGCCTGTATTTATCATATATCAAGGTCATAAGCCTGAAAACACAACGTGCTTGCACGGGAGTGATTTTATGGCTTAATGACCCGCCCCAATATGAGCATAAAAGCGGAGCGAATGCTTCGCAATATGGTGATATTGGAACGGATTGTGTGAGTGCATGGCACGGAACAATCCATAGGATATGATCTAAATTAAATCAACATCCTCTAACATATCCGCAAATACTCCGGATACCGCTTCCAGTTCTTCATCATCGGAGACTACATCATAAATGCTCTCTTCTTCACCATCCTGAGACATATCCTTCAGGATCAGGGCATCTCCATCGCCCTCTTCCACATCAGTCACCAGGATGTAATTGTGTCCTCCGATCCTGGTCTGTTCCAGTACATAAAATTCTACAGGTTCTTCGCCTTCGGGGCGAAATGTAATCTTTTCCAATTTACTCATTCTGTTTCCTTTTTCTTCTCATTGTTCCTGCGATCCAGATAGCCCTGCAGGATCAGAGTAGCTGCGATCATATCCACGTAATCCTTACGGTTCTCACGGCGGATTCCCGCTTCCATCATGGCTTTGTCCGCTGCCACAGTCGTCAGTCTCTCATCCCAGAAATATACCGGGAGACCGGTCCTGCGCTCCAGCTTGTCCTTGAACTCTTTGGTCAGTTCCACGCGGACACCTTCGGTATCGTTCATGTTCTTGGGAAGTCCCAGTACGATCTCTTCCACTTCATTCTCCACGATCAGTTCTTCGATCCGGGCCAGCGTCTGTCGTAATTTATTCTCTTCTTTGCGGCGAATGATCTCCACACCCTGCGCTGTTAAGAGCAGACTGTCACTGATCGCCACGCCCACGGTACGTGAGCCGAAATCCAAACCCATGATACGCATGTGGGTCCTCCTGATAACTGTAATTATTTCCAGTGTTTTGTCCTGATATACTCCGTGAGCAGTTCTTCCACCAGTTCGTCACGCTCTACCTTCATGATGAGGCTGCGGGCATTTTTGTGACTGGTAATATAAGTAGGGTCCCCGCTCATGATGTAACCTACGATCTGGTTCACCGGGTTGTATCCCTTTTCCGTGAGCGCCTCGTAAACCTCACGGAGGACATCACCAACCTCCAGTTTTTTATCTTCCTGTACCGCTTTAAAATATTGTGTATTACTGATATCGCCCATAAATATCCCCACGTCCTTCGACGGCTGTCCCGCGCTTTTCGCGCAAAGCCACCTCTTTTGTTGCTATCCTTATTCTACTCTACTTTCATATTTTGTGCAATATAAAACTTACTCGCCCAATTTAACGCTGTTTTTCGTTTTCAGCCAGAAAAATCGGGACTTTCAACACTGTTTCACGGCATTTTGGGTGCCAAAAATACTTATTTTTCGTTCAGAAGCAGAATCTCCTCTGTCAGAAAATCTCCAAGAATGCCCGAAACGAACGTATTTTTCAGCGCTTTCGGATCACGTCCGTCGAGACGGATCGCTGCCTTTACATATTCCTTTGTATACCCGGTCATGTAGATCTCGTCATTGATGGTCACCGGTTCCTCCAGAAGGATCTCCTGTTCTGTTCCCGCGAAGGAACTTCTGTACTCCCCGGACATCTTCTTCTCGAGTTTTAAGAGAACGGCGCTGCGCTCTTTCTTCACCGGCTCCGGCACCTGGTCAGGCATCCGGTCCGCGCGGGTTCCGGCACGTCTGGAATACGGGAACACATGCATCTCGTAGAAGTGAACTTTTTCGAGGAATCTCCTTGTTGTCTCAAAGTCCGCATCCGTCTCTGCCGGAAATCCGACGATAACATCCGTCGTGATCGCCGGATTCCTGAAGTGTTTTCTTAAGATCTCACAGCGGTCCACATATTCCTCGCAGGTGTAATGGCGGTTCATGCGCTTCAGGGTATCGTCGCATCCGCTCTGCAGGGACAGGTGGAAATGCGGACAGATCTTCGGAAGCCTGGAAAGCTCCGACGCGAACTCTTCTGTGATGACACGGGGCTCTAAGGAACCAAAGCGGATCCGCTCGATTCCGTCGATCTCATGAAGTCTCTTAATCAGTGTCAGAAAGTCGATTCCCTCATCCTTGAAATCGATGCCGTAGGAGGTCAGGTGGATTCCGGTGAGAACGATCTCCTTGTAACCTTCCTCTGCCAGGATCTTTACTTCCTCCTCCACATCCTCCGGCCGGCGGCTTCTGACGCGGCCTCTCGTATACGGAATGATGCAGTAGCTGCAGAACTGGTTGCAGCCGTCCTGAACCTTGATGAAGGCGCGGGTATGTTCTGCCTGTTTTTTGATATGGAGTTTCTCGTATTCATTGGAACCCGCAAGGTCCGTGATGGACTCTTTGATCGCTTTTCCCGCGAACCATGCATCTAAAAGCGGAACGAGGTCCGCCTTACGGTTGTTCCCGATGATCAAATCCACCGCGGCGTCCTCTCTCAGCTTGTCTGCCGCCGCCTGGACATAGCATCCTGCCGCAACCACCACCGCGTCCGGGTTCTTTGCCTTCGCCCGGTGCAGCATCTGGCGGGATTTTTTATCTGCCACATTTGTCACGGAACAGGTATTGATCACGTAGACATCCGCCTTTTCCTCAAAGCTCACGATCTCATAGCCTGCGGCCTCCAGAAGCTGTTCCATGGCCTCCGTTTCGTATGCATTTACTTTGCAGCCAAGATTGTGCAGCGCTGCTTTTCTCATATTCAATCTCCTTGTAATTACTGGGGTGATTTCTCTGCCATGCCATGTTTCCGTCCTCAAAATTTCAGAATCATATCATGTGCAAAGCTTGTTTTTTATTCAAGATACCTCTTGACTTTTCATGCATGTCCATTTAGTATGAAGATAGGTTTTTTTATTACCAGAATCAAAAAATATTCGAATATTGGGAGGAACACTGACATGAAAACCGTTAAAATTTCTTTAAACTCCATCGATAAAGTGAAATCTTTTGTAAATGACCTTACCAAGTTTGATACCGATTTCGACCTTGTTTCCGGCAGATACGTCATCGACGCAAAATCCATCATGGGTATCTTCAGTCTGGACCTTTCCAAGCCGATCGATTTAAATATCCACGATGGCGGAAATACAGAAGAGATCCTTACTGTACTTGCTCCGTATATCATTGAAGCATAAGAAAGTGTTTTTAAAAACTGCCGGAAACTAAATTCCGGCAGTTTTTTACGCGTGCAACGAGCCAAAGTCCATGCTTGCATGAGACCTTGGCGACTGCCGCGATAACTTGAGAAGCTCGCAAAGCGTGCTTCTCATAGTTTCCTTTTCCGCCAGTTTTTCCGCACCGCATAACATCATTTTCCGTGCTGCGGCACATTTCAGTCCAGCTGGGAATCCCAAACCGCATTTTAGATGCAGCGGATCACCTCTCTTGTCTCCAGAGCTGTCTTCATCAGCTCGTCGATCTTTTCATCCAGCTTTTTCTCTGAATTTTTGATCTTTTTTAAGCTCGGCTTTGTAACCGGATGCTTTGCAACGAAGATCGTGCAGCAGTCCTCGTACGGAAGAACAGATGTCTCGTAGGTGCCGATCTTTAAGGAAATATCAACGATATCCTGCTTATCGAAGGCGATGAGCGGTCTCATGACCGGAAGCTCGCAGACTTCATTTGTGACAGCCAAGGACTGCATCGTCTGGGATGCGACCTGACCGATGCTCTCGCCGGTGACAAGTGCCAGACAATCGTTCTCCTTCGCGATCGTCTCTGCGATCTTCATCATATAGCGGCGCATGATGATCGTAAGCTCGTCATGCGGGCACTGATCGTAGATATAAAGCTGGATATCGGTAAAGTTGATGATATTTAAGCGGATCGGTCCCGTGTATTTCGCGACAAGCTTTGCGAGATCAACGACCTTCTGTTTTGCGCGCTCGCTCGTGTACGGCGGCGCATGGAAATAGGTTGCGTCGATGGTCACGCCGCGCTTTGCGATCATCCAGCCTGCAACCGGGCTGTCGATTCCGCCGGATAATAATAACATGGCGCGTCCCGCTGTTCCGATCGGCATTCCGCCCGGTCCCGGGATCGTCTCGGAGAAGATATTGATCTTGTGGCGTACTTCCACACGGAGCAGCACATCCGGTGTGTGGACATTGACCTTTGTCTCCGGGAACGCGTTTAAGATTACCTCGCCGAGGTCACGGTTGATCTGGTCGGAAACTACCGGATACTGCTTGTTGGCGCGTCTCGCAACGACCTTAAAGGTAAAGTTCTTATTCTCATAGGCATCGTCAATATATTTTACGACCTGTGCCTTCAGGTCCTCATAACCGTTGTCTTCGATCTGAACCATCGGGCAGATCCCGACGATACCGAATACATGCTGAAGAGCGTCGATCACCTCATCGTAATCGAAGTCTTCTGCTGCCTCCGCGTAGATTCTTCCCGCCTCTTTTGTGACGGAGAAATTGCCTTCCAGATTCTTTAAACGGTGATGGATCTGTTTTACAAGGGCATCCTCAAAGAGGTAACGGTTTTTTCCCTTTACGCCGATCTCTGCGTATTTGATTAAAAATGATCTGTATTTCACGGAATATCCTCCATAGGATCCTGAACTTTTTGCGATCGGCATTTTCCCGCCGTCCGCCGCTGTTTCAGGACATTTTTCTTAGTAACCGGCCGGGAATTCTTCGTTTTCCCGCCAAATGTTGTATATGATCTTTATGCTCTCCGATATCTTCTGAGCATCGGCACAAGTTCATTCAGTACTTCCAGACAGTAATCCACTTCCTCCTCAGTATTAAATGCACCGAAGGAGAAGCGAAGCGTGGAATCCAGCAGGGAATCCTTCACGCCGATTCCCTTTAAAGTTCCTGACACACCCGGATGATTGGAGGAGCATGCGGAGCCGGAAGAAACATAGATTCCCTTATCCTCCAGCGCATGGAGCAGTACCTCTGCCCTCACGCCCTCAAAGCCTGCCGCAACGATCTGCGGAGCGCTGTCCCGGCCGGTAAGACCATGGACTGTAACGCCGTCCATCGCCTGAAGACCTTTCACCATGCGGTCCTTGATCGCATAGAGCTTATCGATCTTTGCATCATGGTCGGTGTAGACCATCTTTGCCGCCAGACCGAGACCTGCGCATCCCGGAACATTCTCGGTGCCGGAGCGCATGCCTTTCTGCTGTCCGCCTCCGTAGATGATCGGTTTGATCTTTACCTTCTCATCAATATACAGGAAGCCGGTTCCCTTTGGGCCGTGGATCTTATGTCCGCTGGCTGATAAGAGGTCGATGCCCTGTTTTTTCGGGCGGATCACATATTTTCCGTAAGCCTGGATCGCGTCCACATGGAAGTAGGCGGACGGCTTTTTCTCCTTGATGATCTTCGCGATCTTCTCGATTGGTTCCACCGCTCCGATTTCGTTGTTTACATACATGACGGACACAAGGATCGTATCGTCGCAGATTGCTTCCCGGAGCGCGTCTAAGGATACATGTCCGTTATGGTCCACCGGCAGGTAGGTCACGCGGAAGCCAAACTCCTCGAGGAACGCTGTCGTATTGTAGATCGATGCATGTTCCACGCAGGAGGTGATGATGTGGTTTCCGGCGCGCTTATTTGCAAGCGCCGTTCCGATCAGCGCCAGATTGTTGGACTCGGTTCCGCCGGAGGTAAAGAGGATCTCTTTATCCTTCACTTTTAAAGTCTTCGCGATCTCCTCACGGGCAGTCTTAATATAATTTTCCGCCTCCACGCCTTTCATGTGTCTGGAGGACGTATTGCCGTAGTCCACGGTCATTGTCTCCGCGACGATGTCGCGCACCTCGTCGAAGGCGCGGGTCGTCGCAGAGTTATCAAAATAAACTTCTCTCTTTTCCATGAGTTTTATTTACTCCCAGTCTGGACCGGCAAAACATTCTCCATATTCATATACCGGTCTTTTTACTTCTTAAAATTTACCCTTTATAGCATAATGCTATTTTCAACTTTTTTGTAATCGTTCAGTTATTCACAGTTATAATTAAAAAATCATCCTGAATTTTTCTTCGGTCTGCACTGAAATTTTTACTTCATGATTCCAGTAATAATCCCACAGCCGCCATCACAAACATTCCGGCCGTTTCCGTCCTGAGGATTCTCTTTCCGAGCGTCACCGGCTTCACCCCGGACTGCATCGCAAGTTCCACTTCCCCGTCGGAAAATCCGCCCTCCGGTCCGATAAAGATGGACAGGCTCTGTCCCGGTTTTAAGCTTCCGATCAGTTCTCTCGTGAGTGCCATTCCGCCCGCTCCCGGAAGACTCTCAGAATCTTCGTAGGGAATGATCGCCAGATCATCCAGCGCTGCCGCCTCAATGGCCGCCTTGAACTTCATCACATTTCCAACTTCCGGAACGATCATGCGCTTCGACTGTTTTGCCGCGCTCTCGGAGATCCCGTACCAGCGTTTTCTCTTCGCCTCTTCCTTCTTCGCGTCGAGCTTCACCACCGCGCGGTCGGTATCCACCGGAACAATCTTTGTAACACCCAGTTCTACACATTTCTGGATGATAAATTCCATTTTATCTGCTTTCGGAAGTCCCTGATACAAGGTTACTTTTACCGGAAGCTCCGTATCGTCCACTTCCTCCGGCAGGATCTTCGCAAGAACCTTATCCGGGAAAAGCTCTGTGATCTCGCAGAGACAGTTTGTGCCCTTGCCGTCGCTGAGCAGGAGCTTCTCCCCCGGCTTCATCCGCAGTACGTTCTTAATATGATTCACATCGGGACCGGTGATCACGGCCTCCGACTCTGTAAAAAATTCTGTTTCCGTAAAAAAATGGTACACTATTTCTTCCTCGCTGTGAAGGATACCCACTCGCCCTGTCTTGTCACTTCGATGATCTCGAAGGCATCGTTCGCCTCAAGTGCTTCGCGGACGGCCTGTTCCTTCATATCAATAATGCCGGAGCTGATGAAGATTCCGCCTTTCTTTAAGTGGAACGGAACCTGTTTCTGGATCATGATGATAATGTCGGCAAGAATATTTGCAACAACAATATCGTAGCACTCATATCCCGCCGCGTCCTGTGTCGCCTTATCGTCGATGATATTTCCCTGGATCACACCGAACTTTTCCTCCGGGATATCATTGGCTGCCAGATTTTCATGAACTGCGGTGATGGCGTTCTCATCGAGATCCGTTCCAAATACATACTCCGCACCAAGCTTTAACGCGGCGATTCCGAGAATTCCGCTTCCTGTTCCGAGGTCAAGGACCTTTACGCCCGGCTTTACATACTTTTCGAGCTGGCGGATACAGAGCTGTGTCGTCTCATGTTTTCCGGTTCCAAACGCAGTTCCCGGATCGATCTGGATCAAAAGCTTGTCCTTATGCTCTTCCGGGATCTCCTCCCACGTCGGCTTGATCAGGATATGATCAACCGTAAACGGTTTGAAGTACTGTTTCCAGTTGTTGATCCAGTCCTTATCGTCCGTCTCGGACTCTGTGATCTTCGCGGTACCGATATTCACGAACTGGCGAATCTCCTCGAGTCCCTCACGGACTGCCTTTAACTTTTCTTCCGTATCCTCATCCTCATCTAAATAGAAGCTGACTCTCGCGGTACCGTCATCCGGCGGAAGCTCCGGGAGAATATCGATGAACATTCCCTTCGTCTCGCTTTCGGTAAGCGGTACGTTGTCCTCGATCTCCATTCCCTCGATTCCGATATCATCAAACATGCTTCCGAGATAATCCACCGCATCCGTGGTCGTCTCAAGCGTAAATTTTTTCCATTTCATATATCATTTCTCCTTCTATGTTCTTTTGCCTGTCCAGGATCAGAACTTCCCGCTGCTCTTTCACGTTCTTCGACCATCATTCCGATCTTTGGTTCCAGACTCACCGCACATATGCCCGCATCCAACATGGACGCAGACGAAATCACATGATATCATAACATAGTTTTCCGGGGTTTGCAAGGTGGGAAAATGCTGAAACAGACCAGGGACAGGTTGAGCTTCCTGTCCCTGGTCTGCTTTTCGCAAAATAAGGTTTGGGGTATAACAAACATAAAGTATAGAGGTCTTCATTATGAAATGAATTGCTGCTGAATTCTCCCCGGGCATTTGACCGTCCGGGAAGACAGCAGTTCTATTTCCATGCCTGATTTAGTCAAACGTCTCTGCAAATAAACCCACAGCGGCTTTTCGACCAACTCCGCGCATAGCGAACTGTCAGTATATGATCTGGATTACGGCTCGTAAACGTCGTCGATGATCTCGAACTCTTTTGCCGCGAGAGTCTTCTCAACCCATTCTCTCTTTGCTGTGCCGTTCTTTGCAGCTGCGAGCTTGCTCTCATCTGCTGCCTGGAACTTCTTTGCGTCCTCTAAGATCTGCGGAGCGTCTTTTCTCGGGATAACGATAACGCCATCCGGATCAGCCAGGATGATGTCTCCCGGGTTTACGCTGATTCCGCCGCAGGATACCGGTACGTTAACCTCACCTGGTCCCTCTTTGTACGGACCACCCGGTGTTGTGCCTGTGCAGTATACCGGGAAATCCCATTTTCCGATCTCATCGATGTCACGGATCGGTCCATCAAGAACAATACCTGCGATCTTTCTGTCATAACGAAGATAAGCCATCATGATCTCGCCCATAAGGGAACGTGTATCATCTTCCTCGTTGGACACTACGATAAAGTCGCCTTCCTGAGCAATGTTTAATGCTGCGTGAAGAGCAAGGTTGTCGCCGCCTCTTGCCTTAACGGTGAGTGCCGGTCCGACTGCCATCTGCTCTTTCGGCTGGCTTACAAGGCGGATTCTCGGATTCATCGCCGCGTTTCTTCCCATTACATCACATGTGTTGGACGCCGGAATGTTCTTGAACTGCATCATAACCTCTTTGTCCGGCATGTGTCTCTTTAAATAGATTCTCTTGCCTACTGCCATTTTGTAATCTCCTTTTCCTTGGATTTTTATGTGGTTGAGATCGCTTCTTTTGCTCTCTCATCTCTTTCTGACCATATTGTATCGCAGCACTACGACAATTACAAACAATGTATTTGTTTGCTTTTCACAATATTTTTTTGTTATCCACTTTACATCCTGATAAACGTTATATATAATGAAAATACCGGTGGATAATCCGTCATTTTCGCAAAACGTTGTTTTACAGTAACTGTTCAGGAGGCCTGCGCAGGTGCTATGGGCCAGTGGCACACGTCCAGCACGGACCGAATCGGAGCGTAAAACGTTTTAAAATGGATTTTTGCTCGCAGCTATGAAGGTACTGAATCGTTACGTCCTGCAAAAGATAGAAGGGATCTTTTTATGAATTTACTCAGCTTGTACTATTTCGTTGAACTTGCCAAAGAGCTTCACGTCACCAACACAGCCCAGAAACTCTATATTTCCCAACAGAACCTAAGCCAGCATATCCAGCGTGTGGAACAGTATTACGGTGTCCCGCTCTTTCACCGGAAGCCAAAGCTCGCCCTTACCTATGCAGGGGAGCAGCTCTATGCTGTCGCCGTAAAAATTCTTGCCGAGGAACATGAATTCCAGAACCGTCTCGCCGACATCTCCGAAAAGAGCATCGGCAATCTGAAGCTTGGTATCCCTTCTTACCGCGGACAGATCTGTCTTCCGGAGATCCTGCCGAGATTTTACGCGAAATGGCCAAATATCAAGATTGAGCTCTGCAATGAATCCTCCAATAAAATGGAAGAACGTCTCTACAATGGGGAACTTGATATTTTTATCGGTGTCATGTATCAGGATAATCCAAAACTGGAATCTTCCACTCTTCTGACCGACCATATTTACCTGGTCTGTTCCGACGAGCTTTTGCAGCGCCACTATCCCGATTCCTGGCAGACCTTAAAAGAAGAATCCTTAAGCGGCGTGGAGCTGGCACATTTTTCAAAAATTCCGTTCCTGCTCCCAGCCTCCTCCATGAAGCTTCGAAAGACTCTGGACCAGTGTTTTCTCGACGCAAAGGTAAAGCCGAATATCTTTCTGGAGTCGCAGACCACAGAACTGTTCATGTCCCTGTATCCGCATAATTACGGGGCATTCTTCTGCACCCAGATGCGTCTTCCGATGCTCTTAGCTGCCCACCCAGATGCCAATGCGTTTCCACTCGCGCTGAAAAAGTCACTGATCAACCACCGGCTGGTCCTTGCCTATCACAAAGAACGTTTCCTTCCGGAGTATGCCCATGATTTTATTGAGATCACGAAGGATGTGTTTGATGGGATCGCGAAGGTTAGGCCGAACTGATACATCTTGCCCTGACACATTAGAAAGGATTTTATGGATACCAACAGCCTCTACTACTTTGCTGAAGCAGCAAAGGATATGAATTTTACCAAAACAGCCAAACGGCTTTTTATCTCCCAACAGAATCTCAGCAACCATATCATGCGTCTGGAGGCTTACTATGACACAAAGCTGTTTGAACGTAAGCCCCACCTCTCCCTTACCTATTCCGGAGAGGTATTGTTAACATATGCGACAAATTTTAAAATCGATGAAGATAACCTGAAAAATGTTTTAACTGATATCAAAGAGAAAGAACGCGGTGTTTTAAAAATTGGATGCAGCCCCATGCGTACCAGCATCGTGATGCCACAGCTGGCTGTTCGTTTTGCTCAGAAATACCCCAACGTGGAATTAGAATTTTATCACTATCACAGCGACCGTCTGACCGATATGCTATTATCAGGAGAACTTGATATGGCCGTCACCGTAGACCGTTTCGAGCATTCTTCCCTCATATCCACATACCTGTTCACCGATACGATCTACATTTCTGTATCAAAGACCTTGCTAATTCAGCATTTCGGTGAAGAACACGCTGAAGAGTTGATTCGAAAAGCCAGCGAAACCGGAGCAGATTTAAAAGATTTTTCATCTCTTCCCTTCGTAAATGTCCGGCTGACAAATATCATCCGAGACTGTTTCAAAGACCAGCACTGCGAACCAAATTTTATTATAACTACCGACATCCCGCGTTTTTCCCTATCCGATTTTTATCAGGAGATTGCAGCTTCTATCATCACTCGAACCGTCTACCTTATCATGAAGGACAGAGTCGATAAGGATATCCTTTTCTTTCCATTGAACACTACAAAAGACCTCTCTCTCCATGATCTTGCATTCGTCCGTCATCGAAAAAAATATCTTTCCAGATATGGTCAATGTTTCCTCGATACCACTGTACAGTTTTTTCAGGAACTTGACGGAAATTGAGGAACTGCCGCGGCTTCCGTTCTTTTCGAGAGATCCGCGGCAGTTTTATGTCCATATCGTTTAGAATTCGCACTCAAACGGAATTCCACTCATCTCGCTGACTTCGCGAAGTTCCCGGATAACTGCGTCAGAGATATTGACACCTTCTGCCTGAGATATTTTCTGTTTTCTATTCTCTATCTCGCCTGCAACAAAGATCTCACCCACTCCCGCAGCCTTCGGTGATTCCTTCATAGATGTGATTAGGGAATCCACGCTGTTCTCAAACCGGTTAAGATCTGTGACTCCACCTACATTCAACACGCCGAAGAAGAAGCCCAGATCCTGGTGACAGCCACTTAAATCATAAAGTTCACCCACAGTTGCGCTCGTCTTCGCACCGCTGAGTGCGCTACAGAGAATCTCAATCGCAAGGGAGATTCCAAACCCTTTATATCCGCCGCAGGGAACCATAGTCCTAGCCTTTGACGGATCTGTTGTCGGATTGCCATCTACATCAAGTGCCCAATCCGCCGGAATTGGTCTTCCGTCTTTCTCCGCAAGCTTCACTTTCCCCCGTGCGACCAGACTTGTCGCCATATCAAGTAAGAAAGGTTCTCTGTTTGCAGAGGGAATCGCAATTGCTAACGGATTAGTTCCAAGCATTGGTTCTTTTCCGCCATATGGTGCGCATGCTGATGCTGCATTGGAATTTGCAATTCCGATCATTCCCTCTTTTGCTGCCATCTGTGCATAGTATCCGGCATATCCATAATGGTTTCCACCGCGGACACCAGCAAAGCATGCACCGGTCTCCTTTGCTTTGCGTATACATGTCTCCATCGCAAACGTACCGGAGACAACGCCCATCGCATTGTTTCCATCGATAATTACAAAAGATGGCATCTCCGATACGATCTCCGGAACTGCTTTCGGATCTACAATTCCATCTCTCAGTCTTTTATAATATGTTTTCATACGTGTTGTTCCGTGAGATGAGATTCCACGCATATCCGCATTGATCAGACTCTCCGCAAAATTTTTACTGTCCATTTCTGGAAGCCCTGCGCTCTTCATAACATCTGAGATAAACTTTTTTAATTTGTCCGCGTTACAAATCATATAGAAATTTCTCCTTTTTCTTAAAATTATTTTCTATGGAATCTACTGACAATGACAAAAACCGCTCTGATATCTCACCGCCCTGATATTAAAGAGCGTCGGGAACCTGAGCGGTTAGTTTTTATAATGATTATCTGCTAGTTTGCTGCTCTTTTTGCTTTTGCTTCTTTTCTCGCGTTGTAGATCGGAAGTACAAGGAAGAATGCAGACATAATGATCAAGACGATACAGATCGGTCTTGTAACGATGGAAGCGATTGCTCCGCCGAGACCGCCTTCCATAATCATGGTACGAACCATTCCGCGCTCAGCTAACGGTCCAAGGATGTAGCCGAGGACAACTGCGGAGAGGTCGATTTTCTGCTGCTTTAATACGTATCCGAGGATACCGCATGCAAGCATGATAATAACATCAGCATAAGAGTTATTGCAAGAGAACGCACCAAGCACAGTAAGTACTAAGATACCACTTGCTAAAAAGTTCTGCGGAATACGGTTAACTTTTGCAAACTGTCTCGCACCGAGGACACCAACAACTACCATAATAAATGCAGATACTGCAAGACCAAAGATAAATGGATATGTAATGTCAGCCTTTACAGTGAAAAGATCGTTTCCCGGTGTTAAACCATGAAGCATTAAAGCTCCCATAAGAATCGCTGTTACAGCATTTCCAGGAATACCGAGAGTCATCATCGGGATCAGTGCACCGCCGATAACTCCGTTATTCGCAGACTCCGGACCAGCGACACCCTCTCTCCAACCTGTTCCAAATTTTTCCGGATGTTTGGAAAGGCGTTTCGCCTGATCATATCCCATGAATGCGGCAATACTTCCACCCGCACCTGGAATGATACCAATGATAACACCAACAATACCGCACCAAAGATAAGTAATCGGATAGCAACAAAGATCTCTCAATTTGATCTTGTAATTGTCCTTCGCTGCAAGAGCATCATCCATATTGACAGTAGCATTCTTCTTTACGATCATTCCAAGTAACTGGGAAATTGAGTAAAGACCGATCAATGTCGGTACAGTTGGGAGTCCCGAAACCAGGCTCATCTGACCGAATGTAAATCTGGCAAATCCGTACTGCGGATCCATTCCAACACATCCGAGAAGAAGACCGATAACTCCACCCATAATACCCTTTAAAATGTGTTTGGAAGAAAGGGAAGCAATAATGGTAAGACCGAAAACCGCTAACATAACCGTTTCCTGTGTACTGAACTTCAAGGAGAAGTTTGCAAGTGCAGGTGCAATTGTGAGAAGTGCGATAAATCCGATGATCGTTCCCCAGAAGGAAGCTGTCGCGGATTCGATCAGAGCTTCTGTGCCATGGCCGTCAAGAGCCATTGCATGTCCATCCCATCCTGTCGCTGCCGCTGACGGTGTACCTGGCGTATTGACCAGGATCGCTGAAATGGAACCTCCGTAAGTTGCACCTACGTAAACACCTGCAAGTAAGATCAGTCCCGTCGCCGGAGACATACCGTAAGATACCGGAATTAAAACCGCAATACCCATGGTTGCTGAAAGTCCAGGCATCGCGCCGAAGCAGATACCGAGAACAGTACCACCCAATGCGGCCAAAAGATTCATCGGCAGAAATGCTGTCGTCAATCCCATAATAATATTTGATAACATATCGTTCATTCTCCTTTCATATTAATGTAAACTATTAGATCAGGAGTCCTGACGGAAGCGGAACATTTAACATCAGCTTGAATGCCAGGAAAACGATTACGATCATAATTACCGGTACCAAAATGTACCAGGATTTCTTCTGGTTTTTATTCTGCCAGTAGGAAAATCCTGCAATAAAGATAAATGTTGTTACAAAATATCCAAGGATGCGGATCAAACCAATGTATGCAAATGAAAAGAAAAGTGCAAGAGCAACTGTGCCTAACTGCTCTCTTGACATGGATGGAATCGGATCATCAATCGGAATATTTTTCTTTTCCTTAAAACATACATTTGCAAATTGGAGTGCTGAGAAAACAATTCCAATTGCACATACAAAGTACGGGAATGAACGGCATTTTTCATTTACACCGCCGGTCAATCCTACGAAAATTGCAAATATGATGATCCAGAATGCAGCGGCCATTTTTTCACGCTTATACAAACCAATACTCCTCCTTCTTTAGAATGAAATCCCCCCGCAGGACAGCTAAGCCTGCAGGGGATATCGACTGTTTAATTACTTATCACCGAATTTTTCCTGATAAGTTGCCATCTCAGTCTTCGCATCTTCCTGTGCTTCCTCATGGTTCATGTAAACAATCGGAAGTCCAAGTGAATCAGCCTCTTTTAAAAATGCTTCATTCTCACAAACTTCACCGATTTTATCGGACCAGTAGTTGATGATTGCGCTATCTGTACCAGCTTTAAATGCATATCCACGTGTTACATACTGCGCCATCGGAAAACCAAGTTCTGTCATGCATGGAACATCCGGTGTCTTACTAAATCTCTCTTCTCCACCTGTTGCGAGGATTGTAACTTCATTCATAGAAGACGATACATCTGACAGGGATTGTACTGCAACATCAATGTGTCCACCGAGAACTGCTGACTTTGCTTCAGAAGAACCATCGAAAGGTACTACATTACCCTCGATTCCTGTTTTCTCAAGGAATTCTTCTGCTGTCGCATATGCGCTATTTCCTGTACCAGAACAACCGATGTTAAATTTGCCAGGATTTGCCTTTCCATATTCGATTGCTTCTTCTACTGTCTGGAAATTCGTATTCTTTGCACTAGTTACAAACAATCTCTGATCCTGAACCATGATTGCCGCGAATTCATAATCTTTAAGAATATCAAATGTAAGCGGCTTATCTTTTGTACTTACATAAGTCGGTGATGGATTTAATGCAAGCATATAAGATCCATCTGCGTCATACTTTAAGCAGTCAGCTGCACCAACAGTTCCGCCGCCGCCAGCTACGTTGCTGACAACAACATCAACCGGTGTTGCCTCGGAGAGATATTTGGCAAGAAGTCTGGAACCAAGGTCAACTCCACCGCCTGCTGCATAAGGAACAATGATTGTAAGTGTTCCTGACGGCT
>ERZ773204.1603-NODE-1603-length-17237-cov-9.222442_pt1 | contig 17237 bp, 10 predicted proteins | sample MGYA00581007_ERZ773204 | MGnify/ENA primary metagenome ERZ773204 (study PRJEB29015, sample SAMEA2737757) | human gut metagenome | biome: human gut; feature: human-associated habitat; material: faeces | place: China | collected 2012 ... | reverse complement strand
TATCACATTGGCTACCCGTTGAAAACTACAAATATCATCCATGCCATTCGCATTTTTAATATTATAAGTCATCAGTCTCAATGTATGTTGAGCCTGTACTGGAAAAATAAATAGGATGACGGAAATGAGTAAAAAGATCTTTTTCATGTTCTTCATTTTTGGGGGTTATGTTAAGTTCCCCCAAAGGTAAGAAAAAAATAAAAAGCCACAAAGATATGGATTCATACCTTTGCGGCCTCTTATTGTTAAGAATAACTTTTCTCTAAATGGGGGATGAGAATAAAGCTATATTATTTACAAGGTCGATTTATTATCTTATTATTTCTTTTGCCACTTTGCGGTAGTATCCCACATTTGCGGATCTACGCTATTAAAGTGCCAAAAACCGATTTGAGAGATTCCCAGTTCATCAGCTAGTTCAAGTAGCGCTTCCGTACTTCTGGCATCACTTGCATAAAACAGATGCCGATTACCATCAGTACCATCATACAGATACATGTTTACCTTTTCATAACATAACCAGGTAGGAGAAGGCAAAATTCCATTTATACTGTCAGGCACAGATTGGTAAATCTGCCTTCCTTTGATGCCGCCAGTTACAGCATAATCATTTGCATAAGCAGGTAGCGCCATCACTAATTTATCATTTGGAATATGTTTCATCCAGAAAAGCATCGCCTCTCTAGTCCATAGATAATTAGACGTAGGCCCAATGCCCATACAATCATCCCTATGTTTGAGCTCGGGCTTATCTATCCCAGGTGCAAAATACATATCGTAACACATCACTCTAACTAAGTCGCAGGTAGTATTCAAAACTGCCGGATCGTGAAACATCTTAGTTTCGTTATCCTGATACAAAGCCGGATAAAAACTAACGCAATGGCTTAATTTCTTTCCAACAGCATGGAGTTCTTTTGAAGCCAGTTTCAGGAATTCGGTATATGCATCCTGAATATCAGGGCTCAAATGTTCGAGATCAAGATCTATTCCATCATATCCGTTTGCATTGCAATCACTTACATACTTCTCAACAAGTGCCTTTCTTTTCTGTGGCGTATCAATCGTTTCTTCATTCCCACCTACAGCCTGATATACTTCGATATGATTCTGATGACATTCATCGATAAATGATTTCGGAGGATTCCCGAAAACGCTAATGGAACTAATAATCTCTTTCACTGGCTCTATATCCTTAAAAGAGCTTCCATCTATATAGACATACCAAGGAGCTACTTTCTTCTCCTGGGTGGTGGAAGAGAGTGTTTCCTGCTTGCAGGAAACACTCGTCATTACCAACATTACACAGCATATAGCTGTTCCAATTATACTTAAATACCTCATTGAATGTAAAGTAAACTGTTATTCTTCATCATAATTATACTTCTTATATTCTATATAGTCATATTTGACTGTATATGTCTTTGCAGTAGGCTTATCTCCTTGCCAGCCACCTCCATCAGCAAAGGTCATCATTGAGAATCCAAATTTAAACTGTGCCGGAGTATACCAAGTAGTAAATGTTTTCGCCACTTCACCATCTATAATCCATGCCGCCCAATATGCACCATCTGCATTAAGTCTAAGGTCAATAGTCAAAGTGTGTTTACCCGGATCAATAGGTACACCGTAAACTCCCATAGCTTCCGTATAACAACGTACCAGCATCTGACCAGGAACAGGAGGAACCGTACAAGCCGCACGATCATTTTCAGTACCCGAGAAAACAAACATAGAGAATGACCTTTCTTCAGCATTAGTTGCAGCGATATTACCACCTGCCAACCATTTTTCACCTACCCCTACCAAAGGAACATCTATTTCCCATGTATATTTTCCAGCTCCTATCTCCGGACCATAAACGAAGTTATTCCCGTTAGATAGATTCAAACTTCCATCCGCAATCGTTCCTCCATTGTTAGTCCATCCAACAGGAACAAAACCAGCTTCCTCAAAGTCCCACTTCACTGTTGTTCCCTCTGGTTCGGGAGGAAGCTGACCTTCGATAATCGGCTTCATTGAATAATCATAAGGAACATATTCAAGATAATCAAATAAGGCATAATTTTCTTGAGTTGCCGCATGATCGCCCATACCATAAAGATTCTCGACACTAGATATAGCACGGAAATAAGCCTCTTCACCATAATCTAATTGTGCCCTCTTTAAAACCTTACCATCAACCGACCATTCCGCCAGATATTTCTTATTTTCCAGCTTCAAATCCAAAACAAATGTATGCCAAGCATCCCCCTTAATAGGCGTGAATTCAGAGAAAAAAGGATTAGCCTGACTAGTCACAAGGCACAGCATATCATCTGGTCCGGCACTATGTGCTGCACGGTCTGCAGCTGTACCGGAACAAATTTCAAAATCCAATTCATGCCCATCGTCAAAATATAAAAATGCTCCAATACTAGCCCGGTCATTCATTCCGAATTTAGGGACATATATCCTCCATTCATAACGACCTGATCCGAATTGCGTTGTTGTCTGCACCTTGAAACGGTCCCCATTAGTACCTTCATACTCTTCACCTGCCCGGGTATAGATTCTTAACGCTTTTCCATCTTCACATTCGTCATTATCTACGATAGTGATCGGATTGATCCCTGCCACAAGCCCCGTCTTTTGCAATCCAGTAAAGTCACCGTAATTATAAATGGTTCCTTTATAGCCATCCTGAATAACTGTGATAGTTCGAAGTTCAGCACCTTTCGCCGCTATGGTCAAGGTTGCACTGCGTTTTGGGCCGTTATTCTTATCAGCAGCAATTGTTAGCGTACCATTACCAGTTCCTTCCAAAGGAGAAACTGTAAGCCAATCACCACCTGCCTGATCCACTGCTACTTCCCAAGCTGCTTCTGACGTAATATCTACAGTCTGAACTTCAGTAGAAGAGACTCCGAATGTCAAAGCATTTGTGGAGATTCCGCATGCAACAATCTCTGTTTTCTCTTTGAAGCTATCGCCACATGATACTAAAGAGGCATTACATATTACACCTATTGCTAAATATAAATATCTTAGTTTCATAATGATTGTTTTTATTGTTTCATTCAGTTCTTCAAATTCGGATTAATAGACGAATCTACAAAAGGACGGGGAAGATACATTTTACTGTCATTCCACGTACCAGATACGGAAACAGCTTCTTTCCTGAAGACTCCGGGAGCCACTTCAATCTCCGGATTTAATTTTCTGTATTCAAAATGATCTTTAATGCGATTCATGCGAAACATATCCCTCGCTCTAGTGGCAATATTTCCCCAATAATATCCGGCTATTTCCCAACCATGTTCATTATAGGCAGCTTCTGCCAGTTCATCATACGACATGGTTGTCTTATAGATATCCCGCTCTGCAACAACAGATCCATTGGCACGGTTACGTACCTCATTCAATAAGTTGACAGCTTCCGTGATACTACCTGTTTTGGAACGACCTACAGCTTCGGCATACCAGCAATATACTTCTGCCAAGCGAATAATCTGATGCGTCTTTTCTCCATTCTGATTCATCGAAATCTTCGGATTCGTATAATCGAATTCTTCTCCAGTGGTCGTTTCTACTTTCTTCATGAAACAGGGAGCAACAACCACACGTGGCGCTTCCGGATTAGGGTCTTCCCACCAATCACGTAATTGCGTTTCATTCTTCAATATAATTTTCGGAAAATAAGATGCATCTTTGCGTGAGCCTTCCGGGAAATCATACCAGAATTTAATTTCTCCATTCGTATCTCCCCATCCACCGCCACCATAAGCATAGTCTGCCAGGAAATCAGCTAAAGGGGCATTGGTAAGTGCATCTATTCCCAAATTATAGTAAACACCAAGTAACACTTCTGGATTATTCTTATTATACTCCATCGAATATACTTGCTTGTAATCAGGTAATAATTTGTAGTAGTAAGTACCTTTCTTCGCAGCATCGATTACTTCTTTTGCCTTTGCAGCGGCCAGTTGATAATATTCTGCTCCTTTGTTCAACGGCCATCCCGCCATTGCCATATACACATAAGCCAATGTTGCTTTTACAGCTCCTTGACTAACAGCAATGTTTACCCCATTTCTTGCGTAGGGTTCTTTAGTATAATTAGCAGGGACCATTGTTTCTGCCTTTTTCAGATCAGATACAATCAGCTCGTAAATTTCAGGAACGGTTGCCAATGGCATGTTATAATTGATTTCATCTTTCACAACCATAGGTACCTCTCCCCAAGCCATTACAAAGTAAAAATAAGAATAAGCGCGCCAATAATAAGCTTGTCCAATGGCTGCATCTTTCTCTTCCTGACTCACCTCCGGAGTTCGTCCGGCATTATCTATAATGAAATTAGCAGCTTTTACTAATCTCCAACGAGCTCCCCACAATTCAGTCACCCAAGTGTTATTGTCCGAAACATTATAAGTATCTACCTCACGCAACCCCTGTTTATTAGCTGCAGGGTGTGTAGAAATATCATCACCCATCACTGATTCGAAACCTGCCCAGATATTTGCATACATATCACTCGCAACTTTGGAATACATTCCATTCAGAGCCAAGTCCAGATCACCTTTTGAATTGAAGAAATTAGTTACCGCCAACTGCCCTTTAGGATCTTCTGTCAGTAAATCCTGGCAAGACACCATCCAAAGTGCTATCAATGCTAGTCCGATAGATTTGAATATTCTATATATTGTTTTCATATCCATGTATAGTTAAAAGATTAAAAGTTAAGTTTCATACCAAAAGTGAATGTTCTTGGAACAGGATAAGATCCCATATCCACACCATTAAAGCCATAATCGGATTCACTGTACACTTCTGGGTCCATACCTGTGTATTTCGTTAATGTAAACAGGTTTTGAGCACTGACCGACAGTTGAATATCGGCTACTTTCGTTATCTTCTTAGGAATATTATACGTAAGGCTTATATTTTTCAGTTTCACAAATGATGCATCTTCAAGCCAGAAATCGGAATCAGGATAGTTTCTATTATCTGAATTTTTATGACTTGCATACACAGCATCTGCTTTATTGGCTACTTTATCCCAACTTTTGTAATAAGCATCGGATAAAGAGATGAAGCGATATACACCTGTCATAGATCCCATCGCATAGCGGCTTACGTTCAGTCTATCTTGTCCTAATGCAGCATTGATAAAGAGATTGAGCGTCCAGTTTTTCCAAGTGAATGTATTATTCCATCCGAAAGTCCAATTAGGCTCGGCCTGCCCTTTAGTAACCAGATCGTCAGCACCCGGATTGGTTGTCAAACTTCCATTAGATTGATGTTTATACAAGTTGGCGCCCTGATCATTAAAGTTTGCCCATTCATAAAGATAGAAAGAACCAATCGGATACCCTACTTTCTTAATTTGAATGGGACCACCGCCAATACTTGTATAATTCTCCCCAACGATAAAATCACTACCTGCCAGATCGATTATCTTATTCTTTAAATAAGATGCATTCAGCGATGTTTCCCAACCAAATATATCTTTGTCTGTCAAAGGAGTAGCTGTAATGGTGAATTCAACACCAGAGTTTCTAACTTCACCTTGGTTGACCCAGAAAGAGCCACCTCCGTTATACTGAGGAGCAGGTTTGCGAAGCAACAGGTCCTTAGTATCCTTTCGGAACCATTCGGCTGTAAAACTCAAGCGACCGTCTAAAACACTGGCGTCCAAACCTATGTTATACTGATAGGTGCTTTCCCAAGTTACATCTGGCGTAGCGAGATTTCCAGTCCAATAACCGGTATGGATTGCATCGCTACCATAACCGTCATAATTTGTAGGAGCCAACATACCCAATGTTGTGTAAGCACCGATACTTTGATTACCAACAACACCAAAACTGGCTCTTAGTTTCAATTGCTGGACAATGTTTTGTTTGCTCATAAAGTTTTCTTTAGCAACATCCCAAGCAACAGCTGCTGACGGAAAATATCCCCATTTATTCTTCTTCTGAAACTTAGATGAACCGTCGGCACGGAAAGTACCTGTCAGCATATACTTCCCTTTGTAATTGTACATAATTCGACCAAGCCCGGACACAATAGCTTCTGCGGAATAGCCATTTTCTCCATCGCGTGTCTTTGCATTTTTTGCATTCCAATAACCAACAAATTCATTGGCTAAATCACTACCGGTCAGTTTTAGATTTCTGCCTTCGGCACCACTTGCTTCAAATACAGCGGTTGCAGTCAAATGATGATCGCCGAAACTTGTATTATAAGTCACATTATTGGTATTCTGCCAGAATAGATTCATCCTGCTCGCATTTTCCATACCACTAATTTGTCCGGGTTTTGCTAACGACGAGGTGAAAGAGTAACTCGGAACATGAGAGTAATTAGCGGCACCCTGTACAGACAATGTCAACCCTTTCATTATTTTGAAAGTCAAATCCATATTAGTATTCAAAGCATACACATATGAATCGCCATAATTTGCCACACGGGCACCATAAGGGTTTCCGTTTACTGAATTATAAGGGTCCATATTATAAACGCCCGTCACCGGATCTTTCATTTCCATCGTAGGAGAATAGTTCAGAAAGTTCATAATGTCAATGCCCCCATTGTGACTGTGAGTACGTGAAGCATTAATTTTGGTAGAAAGTGTCAACCACTTAGTGAGTTCATTATCCAAATTTATCCGCAACTGTGCACGTTGATACTTGGTCGTGATGGTCATGGCTGTCATATTCAATACATTGGCTGAAATAAGATACTTATTTTTAGCCGTTCCACCCGAAATACCTAATTTATAGTCCTGACTAATACCGGTCTGCAACATCAAATTCTGCCAGTCAATGCCTTTGGAACCATTCTTATAGGCTTCCATCTCATCATCTGCAAATGAGATACCATTATACTCCTTCAATGCAGTCGCATATTCATAAGCATTCAGTAAGTCATATTTTTTAAGGATGTTCGATACGCCTATAGCCACATCTGCATAAATCTGCACTTTACCTTCCACCCCTTTTTTAGTAGTTACCAACACCACACCATTAGCGCCGCGTGAGCCATAAATAGCTGTTGCCGAAGCATCTTTCAGAACTTCAATAGATTGAATGTCGGCTGGATTTACATCCAGTCCACCAGACATAATACCATCAATGACATACAGGGGGTCATTGCTGGTATTAAGAGAAGTGGTACCACGAACACGAACTTTAACTGTACCACCAGGTAAACCATTTACGCTCGTCACTGCCACACCTGCAGTACGTCCTTGCAGAATATCTTCCACCCGCTTTACCGGCTGATCCTTAAATTGTTTGGAAGAAACAGAAGCCACAGCACCGGTTATATCTGATTTTTTCACTACACCATATCCGATGACCACTACCTCACTCAATTGGTTCTGATCCTCCTGCATTGTAATCTTCAAACTGGTATTCGTTCCCAGTTTAACCTCTTTAGTCACGTATCCGATATAAGAAAACAATAGTGTAGACCCAACAGGAGCACTAATCGAGAATTTTCCGGAAAGATCCGTTACGGTACCTGTTTGTACGTCTTTAAGGGTTACGTTGACACCGATGACAGGTTCATTGCTGTCAGCATCCGTAACAGTACCCGAATACTGCTTTGCAACCTGTGCATAAGTAGATGTAACTGCTGCAAAAAGAAATAGTAGCAAGCAGCCAAGCGTTTTTCTTAGATTATCCATATACTTTTCATTTAGTTAGAATATAATGATATTAGATTTTTAGGAATTTTAGATACAAGTCAAGGCATTTAAAATGTTCCCAACATTACTCCGCCTCTTCATTCTACAGTTTTAGGATGTATCCATAGTAAATAGTCTTTTTTTTAAGGTTTAATACGTTTCGTATTTAGTGTTAACTGTGCAAATATAGGCGCAAAGCATGGAAATAGAGATCAAATAACATCCATAATTAGTCCGCTACTGTTCAAAAGAATCATTCTGAATATCCTTTCTAGCTATCTAATGAGCTTTGTGGACAAAAGAAGATGAAATCTATTGTACAGTTTCATAACTTCTTTTATATTTGCTCTATCAAAAGAACATAACTATGTCAAAAGCACACGTACTAAAGAGGTATTCTTTTCTAATCTGGATATTATTCTTTGTTCTTTCTACCAAGGCTGAACAACAAGACTACTACTTCAGACAAATTTCTTTGGAACAGGGATTGTCACAATCAAGAGTGCAGTGCATTTACAGAGATCATCAAGGAGTCATATGGATAGGTACCAAATGGGGATTAAATAGTTATGACCAATCTGAACTGAAAAGTTATTTTCATGACCGGGAGCAGCCCAACTCATTGCCCGACAATTTCATTCGTTTTATTACAGAGGATCGTTTAGGCGATTTATACGTCTCTACCAATAAAGGAATTGCCATCTACAATAAAGCAGAAAATCAGTTTCAGCCATTGAAATATAACGGGAAGCCATTTAACGCTTGGTCTTATCTTCAAATAGGTGACAATTTCCTGTTTGGCGGAGAAGAAACTTTATACCAATACAATCTGACGGATAAAAGTATTACGACGATCTTCCCCGACATCGATGGAGACAAGTTAAAATGTATCAACCGCATCTTTCAGTGGAGTCCCGATGTGCTGATAACCAGCAGTAAAAAAGACGGGCTTTGGATGTACGACTTGATAAAAAAGAAAATGTATCGATGTCCATTTGTAAAAGAGCGCGAGATAAACACCATATTTGTTGACTCTCAAAACCGGCTTTGGGTATCATTCTATGGCAAAGGAATAGCTTGTTACTCGAAAGAGGGGAAAAGGCTTTTCAGTTTATCCACCAAAAATTCCGGGCTCAACAACGATATCATTTTTGATTTTCTTGAAAAAGACAACCAACTTTGGATAGCTACTGACGGAGGAGGTATCAACATACTTGACTTCCAGACTATGAAGTTCTCTCATCTTAAACATATTTCCGATGATGAACAATCCTTGCCGAATAACTCTATCTACCGGCTTTATAAAGATCAGATGGACAATATATGGATAGGCAGTATACACGGAGGATTATTCGCCATCAAAAAAGTGTTCATCAAAACCTATAAAGATGTTCCACTGAACAATCCCAATGGAATTAGCGAACGTACCGTGGTTAGCATCTTTGAAGATAAGGATACATTGCTCTGGATTGGAACAGACGGAGGAGGTATCAACTCATTTGACCAAAAAACGAATACATTTCATCATTACCCTACTACATACGGGGAGAAAGTTACCTCTATCACAGATTTTTCTGAAAATGAGCTCTTATTATCATGTTTTAATAAAGGGGTATTTACCTTTAATAAGAGAACCGCACAGATGCAACCTTTTCCCATTATCAATGACTCTATTTCGAAAAGAGAATTTTCATCCGGTGATTTGGTAAATCTATATGCTACAAAAGATAATATTTACATATTAGGAGCAAAAGTCTATATCTACAACAAGCATACCCGGCAAACATCTATTCTCTACGCACCCCAAATAGACATTCAACGCCAAATAGCTATGCAGGCAATTTATTCCGACGATACGCATCTGTATCTAATGGGAACCAATAACCTGTTTAAACTAAACTTCAAAACTAACGAACTATCTTCATTAGTCAATATGAAAGAGGGAGATGATTTCACATCGGCCTGCCGGGATGATAAAGGTAACTTCTGGATAGGAAGTAATTTCGGACTGCTCTTCTATAATAAACAGACTGGAAAAACAGAAAAAATACATACCAACTTGTTCAACAGTGTATCCAGCCTTGCCTATGATAAAAAAGGAAAAGTCTGGATAGGAGCGCAGAACATGTTCTTTGCGTATATTATCAACGAAAAACGTTTTGTTATCCTGGACGAATCCGATGGAGTTCCTTCCAACGAATTGATATTTACCCCTATTCCTGCTCTTCGTACTCCCAATCTGTATATGGGAGGTACTATGGGACTGGTACGCATTAATACGGATATTATTTTCGAAAGTAATTCGTCTCCTATTCTCAAGCTACTTGAAGTAAAACTGAATGGTAAATCAACTCTGAAACAGGTTAATAATAACTGTATTTCGATTCCCTGGAATCATTCATCGTTCAACATTAAAGTGATTGCTGACGAAAAGAACTCCTTCCGAAAACACCTTTTCCGGTATGTCATCACAGGAAAAGACAAAATGGTGATCGAGAGTTATCTCCAGACACTCGAATTGGGTACATTAGCATCAGGAGAATATACCATCAGCGTATCCTGCGACACCTCCAACGGTGAATGGAGCCAGCCGATAGAGATCTTAACTATTATAGTCTCACCTCCTTGGTGGAAATCTATCTGGTTTATTATACTATGCATTTTCTTTGCATTTTTAGTGGCAGGAGTGGTCTTCTTTAGTTTGATAAGAAAAAAAGAAAATCGGCTGAAACGTGAGATGCGGGAACATGAGAAGAAGATATATGAAGAGAAAATACGCTTCTTAATCAATATCAGCCATGAGCTACGTACCCCTTTGACACTCATCTATGCTTCCCTGAAACGCATTCTCAATAAAGAGGTGAAGCAAGACGAGCTACCGGAATATCTACAGGGGGCATTCAAACAGGCGAATCAGATGAAAGATATTATCAACATTGTGCTTGATGCACGCAAAATGGAGGTAGGACAGGAAGTGCTACACATCTCTTCGCATCCTTTACACAAGTGGATACAGGAAGTGGCAGAAACATTTCAAACTGCATCTAAAGCCAAAGAAATTGAAATTACATACGACTTTGACGACAGTATACAATCTATCGCGTATGATGACACTAAATGCAAAGTTGTTCTTTCCAATCTGATTATGAATGCTTTGAAATATAGTCCTAATCAGACTCGTATTGTTATAAAAACCATCCGTACAAATGAAAGTATACAAGTACACGTACAAGACCAGGGAATTGGATTGGATAATGTAGATATAAAGAAGCTCTTTACCCGTTTCTACCAAGGCAAACATAATGAGGGAGGAAGTGGTATCGGTTTATCTTATGCTAAAATGTTGATTGACTTACATGGAGGCAGGATGGGCGCTTTCAATAATAAAGACAGAGGGGCCACATTCTTTTATGAAATACCGGCTAATCTACAAGAACAAGAAGTATCATGTCCTCAACATTCCTACCTCAACGAACTTTTAAGTTCTCCGGAGGAAGAAGAGAAAATAGAATCCGGGGCTTTCTCTCTACAAGGATACTCACTGTTGATTGTAGAAGATAAACAGGACTTAAGAGAATTCTTAAAAAATGCTCTTAAGGATAAATTCAAGAAGATCTATCAGGCAGAAAATGGATTGGTAGCGCTGGAAGTTATTAAGCAACAGCAACCGGACATTATAGTAAGTGATGTAATGATGCCACAAATGAATGGCTATCAGCTATGCAAGGAAATTAAAGAGAATCTGAATATTAGCCATATCCCTGTTATTCTACTTACCGCCAGAGCCGATTCTGAAAGCCAGATGTTAGGATACAAATTAGGAGCCGATGCCTATTTGCCCAAACCATTTGAAATGGAAATGCTCCTTAGCGTGATCCAGAACCAGATGAGAAATCGTGAATATATTAAATCCAGATACAGGGGCAATCAATTCATTCTGTCTCCACAAGAGGCCACTTTCAGCAATGCGGATGAACAATTTATGATTAAATTGAATGAAATGATCGATCAGAATCTGTCTCAACCAGATTTGGATGTGAAATTCCTGACTGCCCAAATGGCTATGAGCCGGACATCCTTATATAATAAGGTCAAGGAACTGACCGGCATGGGAGCAAACGATTATATCAATCGTAGAAGAATCGACAAAGCAATCATTCTTTTAACTCAGTCTGACATGAGCATTACTGAAATATCAGAGCAGGTAGGTTTCACTTATCAACGATATTTCAGTACGTTATTTAAAGAAATGAAAGGAATGACTCCTTCTCAATTCAGAGCACAACACGGTTCCACCCAACAACAATCAGAATAGATTCAGCACTTTAGTTTATCATTTATATAGAAATTATACTTCCCGGAACAGAGCGATTAAGATTTCCAGTGCAGATTTGGACGTTTCATGATTTGAAATGACTAAAATCTGATGAGTAGAATAAGGTATTCGACTACTTTTGCAGCAAGCAATTGATAGAAAACGAATACACTTAAATTCAATTATTATGAGAAACTACTATTTAACTCTGTTACTAATATGCATTTGCGGCATTTGCTTTGCACAACAACAGACCAATGACATCAGTACTAAAAATCCGCCAAACAAAGAATGGAACTTCAACAATCTGGATGGATGGAAATACGGACATCAGGATAACAACCCGGATAATCAATGCATATTAGAGAATGGTTACTTACGGATCTTTACCCGGGCTAACTCGGTGGATCGGAAAAAGGTTCACACTGTAGAACGGATTTATACAACAGGAAGATATACCTGGCGTACTCATATCCCGCAAATGGGAATAGGAGATCAATGTAGCGTGGGTTCGTGGATATACCATGACGACCAACATGAATTGGATTTTGAAGTCGGATATGGTAAAGATACAGTTCGCAAGGAGTTAAATGCAGCTCCGGACGAAATGATTGCTTATATGACATCGCAGGCATATCCTTTTTCTTCCGTTCCTGTAGTAATCAAGACCGGATGGCATCTGTTCGAAATTGATCTGACATTAAAAAACGGGAACTATTACATCACCTGGTTAATAGACAACGAACCTAAACATGAACTTCAACTGGAATTTGGGAAAGACATTGCATTCCATATTTTTTGCAGTGTAGAGAATCTTAAATTTATTGGAGACCAACCGGCACAGCAGGAAAATTCCGGATTGTTTGATTTCGTCAGATATACATATCATGACTAAATAAATGAACTTAGCACACATTTCTTAAAATCCCCCCAATTACATACCATGAGAACAACGTTCATTTCACTTTCTCGGATATTCATGAACATTTGTCTCAATGCGCAGGATAGAGCAGTTGATGAAGGTCATGCTCTCTAAATATAAAATAGCCCTCGCTACAAATCTGTAACGGGGGTATTTTTTAGAGGAGTCATTTCTCCTCTTGCTAATGTTTTGTTTATGTGCTTTTTATATCTGAATACATCAATCAGATAATCCCTCTCACTCTATCGTCAAATGCAGAAAGCGCAGCTTTCGCTCCTTCGCCCATAGAGATAATAATTTGCTTATAAGGAACCGTAGAAACATCTCCGGCTGCATAGATACCCGTCACATTCGTACGGCAATGTGCATCAATCATGATTTCGCCCGGACGGTTGGTTTCCACTATGTCGCGGAATACACTGCTATTCGCAGAAAGCCCGATTTGTACAAATACACCATCCAACTCAACCAAACGTTCTTCTTCCGTTTTGCGATCTTTGATGCGCAGGGCAGTCAGTTTATCACCATTTCCTATCACTTCCGTAGTCTGTGAACTTACAAACACTTCCACGTTCGGCAATGATTTAAGTCGATCTTGAAGTACACTGTCTGCTTTCAACTCATCCATAAATTCAAAAACAGTGACTTTGGAGCAGATACCAGCCAAGTCAATCGCTGCCTCAATGCCGGAATTTCCTCCACCTACTACTGCTACATGCTTTCCCTTATAAAACGGCCCATCACAATGAGGGCAGAAAGCAACACCACGACCGATATACTCCGCTTCTCCCGGAACATTCAGTTTACGCCAGCTTGCACCAGTTGCAATAATCAGTGCCGGAGCCAGGAATTTCTCCCCAACAGAGGTAGTGATCTGCTTTTGTTTTCCAACCACTTCTACTTTTTCTACTTTACGATGCTCCAGCAAATCCACCGGATAACGCAACAAGTGAGTTTTCAGATTATCGGCAAGTTCATTTCCTGTCGTTTCCGGAACAGAGATTAAATTCTCAATACCTACCGTTTCTTTCACCTGTCCGCCAATACGCTCGGCCACGATAGCTACACGGAGTCCTTTACGAGCAGAATAAATAGCTGCCGATACTCCTGCAGGTCCTCCACCGGCTACAATCACATCATATTCTTTCACCTCTGCATTCGCTTTGGTTTCGTCAATACCATATTGATCTTCCAACTTGGCAAGCAATTCGCCAAATTCACCACGGCCTACATGAAGCAATTTTCCATCTGCAAAGACAGAAGGTACTCCTTGTATTTTCAGTGCATCTACTTCGTCCTGATAAAGCGCGCCGTCTACCATTTCATGAGTAATAGCAGGATTCAAAGTGACCATTGCATTCAGAGCCTGCACTACGTCAGGACAGTTCGTACAAGTCAACGAAACATAAGTGGTCAGATGTATCGGACCTTTCAGTGCTTTCACACGGTTGCAAACAGCCTCATCAGGAAAGTTCTTTCCTTTGCCGTCCAGATTCAGGATAGCCAAAAGCAATGACGTGAACTCATGTCCGTTAGGAATACCCCGGAATGTGATTCCGGTACGATCACCATTCCTTAATAAAGTAAACTTCAATGCTTCTCCCTCATTCACCGAGCAAGTGATATGATCGGAACAATCCGCTACATCTCCCAGCAGCTCCAATAATTCTGTTTTGTTTTCGTGGCTGGATGATACGGATATATCAAAAGTAAAATTTGCCTCCAGCCCAGCAAAAATACCCTTTAGTTGTTCTTTTAATGCAGATTCTAACATACCTTTTTTCCTTTCATTTTTTTAAAAGAAAGGCCGGCAGCGTCTCCCGTTACCGGCCTCCCATAATCACCATTATCAAGATCTATCAAATCTTACCTACCAGGTCGATGCTTGGCTTCAAGGTAGACTCACCCTTCTTCCATTTAGCCGGGCAAACTTCTCCGTCATGGCTGGCTACAAACTGTGCAGCTTCCACTTTACGAAGCAATTCACTTGCATCACGGCCAATATTGTTATCATTCAGTTCCACCACTTTAATCTTTCCTTCCGGATTGACAACAAATGTACCGCGATAAGCCATACCTTCTTCTTCGATATATACACCCAGTGCACGGCTCAAAGCGCCAGTCGGGTCTGCCAACATCGGGTATTGAATCTTGCGAATGCTTTCAGAAGCATCATGCCAAGCTTTGTGCACGAAATGAGAGTCAGTACTTACCGAATAGATCTCTACACCCATCGCCTTGAACTGATCATACTTTTCAGCCATATCCACCAATTCAGTAGGACATACGAAAGTAAAGTCAGCAGGATAGAAGAAAAGAATCGCCCATTTACCTTTCAGGTCATTGTTGGTTACAGTCTTGAAAGCTCCGTTGTGAAAAGCCTGAACGCTGAATTCAGGAAGTTGAGAATTTAAAATTGGTTCCATAATCTTTATTGCTTTTATTGTTATTAATTGGTTTGACTTATAACATCAGAAACAATCTTTTGTTTTTTGTTTCTGATGCAAAGATAAAGGCAGAAGCCCCGCCTTTTCAAAAAAAGTCCAATCGAATATTTCTATGCTGTGATAGATGAAATTAATAAAAGCATTTTATACCTTTGCGTGTATAAACAAAAAAACTGGAAGTATATACGATTATGAAACATCCTCTAGCTCAATTCCTATATTGTCCCGAATGTGGTTCTCCGCATTTCAAAGTAAATAACGAAAAGTCCAAAAAATGTACAGATTGCGGCTTCGTCTATTACTTTAACCCTTCCGCCGCCACCGTAGCACTCATCTTAAATGAGAAAAACGAATTGCTTGTTTGCCGGCGTGCTAAAGAGCCGGCAAAGGGAACTCTCGACCTTCCCGGAGGATTTATCGATATGAACGAGACAGGTGAAGAAGGCGTAGCCCGTGAAGTGCTGGAAGAAACAGGGTTGAAGGTAAAAAAAGCAGTTTACCAGTTTACACTTCCCAATATTTATGTCTATTCAGGTTTTCCTGTACACACACTCGATATGTTTTTTCTGTGCACCGTAGAAGACATGAGCCATTTTTCGGCAATGGATGATGTAGCAGATTCTTTCTTCCTGCCTCTCTCTGAAATTAATCCGGAAGATTTTGGACTAGATTCTATTCGCCGAGGACTTAAAAAGTTTTTATCTGGCAGATAATTCGTTAAAATATAACAAATTACAGAAATATTTCCCCTTTCATTCTGTCTTATATTTTAATGAGCTTTAAATTAATAGCTATTAAAATACGTCATTGAAAGATATATAGTACTTTTGCATAAACACCCGATTATGAAAAAAGAAATTACTAGACTCATTTGTGCTGCCATCTGCTGCACGCCCATTATAGGATTTGCCCAGACAGGTGACAAGTTCACTTCGACTGACAATCTTTATAAAGAAGGAAAAGATAAGAATAAGAAGATTGTCCTTCCGTAAATGATATCAGAAGAAGCAGTAACAAAAAAATGTATGGTATCAGTGAGGTGATATCTATGAAGATAGGAATTATGGGAGGTACATTTGATCCGATCCACAATGGACATTTACATCTTGCCCAGACTGCACTTACGCAGTTCGATCTGGATCAGATCTGGTTTATGCCGAACGGGAACCCTCCGCATAAAAAGAGCGAGACAATAAAATCTACTGCAGAAGACCGGATGAAGATGACCAGTCTTGCGATTGCACCGTTTCCAGAGTTTGTTCTGCAGCCATACGAGGCATTGAGAGCGGAAGTATCCTGTTCTTACCAGACGATGGAACATTTTAGCAAAATATATCCGGACGATGAATTCTATTTTATCATTGGTGCGGACTCTCTTATGGCAATCGAGACGTGGATACATCCGGAACGAATCTTTCCGACATGCACAATTCTTGCTACCTATCGCAATGAGGTGAAGACAAAAGAGGAGATGAACAGACAGATACAATATTTGTCTGAAAAATATCATGCAAAGATACGTCTGCTGGAGACGCCTCTTATGCCTGTCTCATCTCATGAACTGCGTGCCAGTCTTCAGTCCGGGGATTCCGTCTCGGAATATATGCCGGCTGCTGTATGCAGTTATATAAAGCAGCATCATTTATATCGATAGTATCAGAGAAAAAACAAAAGAAGGAATACGGTAATGGATGAAAGAATCATAAAAATACAGCATGTGCTAAAGAAAGAACTGGACGATAACCGCTACCAGCATACTCTGGGTGTGATGTATACGGCCGCTTCGATGGCTATGCGTTATGATGTGGACGTGCTGAAAGCCCTGTATGCCGGTTTACTGCATGACTGCGCAAAATGTATCCCGAATGATAAGAAACT
>ERZ773204.1602-NODE-1602-length-17239-cov-5.279097_pt1 | contig 17239 bp, 10 predicted proteins | sample MGYA00581007_ERZ773204 | MGnify/ENA primary metagenome ERZ773204 (study PRJEB29015, sample SAMEA2737757) | human gut metagenome | biome: human gut; feature: human-associated habitat; material: faeces | place: China | collected 2012 ... | reverse complement strand
ACGCAAAGAAGAAGCATAATAGAGTATTAAAGCTCGCTAAGGGTTATAGAGGAGCAAGATCTAAGCAGTACAGAGTTGCTAAGCAGTCAGTTATGAGAGCTCTTACAGAGAGTTATAAGGGCAGAAAGCAGAAGAAGAGACAGTTCAGACAGTTATGGATTGCCAGAATCAATGCTGCTGCAAGAATGAATGGTTTATCATACAGCAAGTTCATGTATGGTTTAAAGCTTGCAAACATCGACTTAAACAGAAAGGTATTGTCAGAAATGGCAATCAACGATGCAGAAGGTTTTGCAAAGCTTGCAGAACTTGCAAAGTCTAAGTTAGCATAATTTAATCAGCAAAGCTGATAAAATGCCCTCGTGTATACGGGGGCATTTGTAATATAAAAAATGTGTAATATGTGTGAAAATTGTGTGCAATACCTATGAATTTGATAAGAAATGTGGTATAAACATAAATGATATTGATGGGATTTACCGTCAGCAGCATAAATTACATGATGGGAGGACCGTCTGGTGGCGGTAGAACAGGAATGAAAAAAACAGGATTATTAAAAAGAGCAGGTGTAGCTGTGATGACAGCGGCACTGATGGTGACAGCTGTGGCTTGTAATACTAAGATTAAAGTGAATTTTGAAGCAAAAGCAAGCGACTATGTCAAATTAGGACAGTATAAAGGGATTACCGTATCGGTAGACGAACAGGCAATTGAGAATGAACTGATTGAAAAAAAAGTTCAGAACGACCTGACATCCAATACGACTTATGATGAGGTTTCAAGAGAAGCAAGGGATAAGGATCAGGTAACGGTAGACTTTACCGGAACAATCGGCGGTGAAGAAGTTTCAGGCTTCAGTAACGAAGATTACTCGCTGATTTTAGGAACAGATACATTTGTCATTGACGGATTTATTGATGCATTATACGGCATGTCGGCAGGTCAGACAAAGGTTGTAATTTTAACCGTGCCGGAAGATTTTGAAGATGCACCGGAATATGCGGGCAGCCGCATTGTATACAATATTACAATGAAAAAGGTTGAACAGCCCAATGTACCGATGATTACCGATGCGTATGTACAGGAATATTTTTCATGCAATACGGTAGCAGAATACAGACAGTCTATCAAAGATGATATTCAGGAAACGATTGACGAACAGATTGAAGATGCCAAGAAAGAAGCAGTTCTTACAAAGCTTCAGCAAAACTGTGAAATTACAGGCTATCCGGAAGAATATCTGTCAAGCAAGCAGTCAGAATTAGAAACATCCATTAAGTTCTATGCACTGATGCAGGGCTTATCAAATGATGAGTATTGCCAGAAATCTTTTGGTATTTCATTTGAGGAATATGTAAAGCGTGCCGTAGCACAGGATTTGATTTTCCAGTCTATTATTGAACAGGAAGATTTAAGTATTACAGATTATGAATACAAGGGCGATTTGGAAAGCTTTGCGGATAAGATGGGCTTTACCAATAAAGACAGTTTTGTTGAAAAGTATGGAAAAGATAAGATTGTACGTGCCATGCTCTTACAGAAGGCACAGGACGTTGTGATGAACAGTGCCGTATACGAATAGTCCCATAAATAGTACACCGGCACGCAGCATGGACGGATACAGTCCAAAATAAAAGTCTGAATTTTATATTGTAAAATAAAAGAGATTTACGAGGAAACGGTTTAATAATGACCGGCTTCGTAAATCTCTTTTTTGGTAAGCTGAAATTTTGATAAGTACAATCTGTGAATCCATAAAGACAGACAGCGCAAACTGGAAGATATCCGATATCCGGATAATTCAACGGATTTCTTCGATGATCAGTGAATTAGAAAGACCGCGGATATCCGTTAAAACAGTTTGGCGCATAATGGGATTCTGTACACGCACATAAAATGTGGCAAAACCGGAACGCTGCTCATGGGTCGGATAAATTTCCAGATTATGTAATTCGTAATTATGCAGGTTGCAGTATTCAATCAGGTCCTTGATAAAGGAAGAATCCTGATATTCTGCATAAATGGAGATGTACTTGTTAAAACGCATCAGCCGTTTGTCAACGCGCGACAAAATACGCAGGGAAAATATAATCATAACCGTACATAAAACAGCACCGCAGTAAAAGCCGGAGCCTACGGCAATGCCAATCGTGGCACAGCACCAAAGCCCTGCGGCAGTGGTCAGACCGCGGACATGATTGTTGCGCGTGACAAGAATCGTTCCAGCGCCGAGGAAGCCGATACCGCTGATAACCTGTGCCGGAATCCGGGCAGGGTCTGTGCCGCCAAGCCGTTCACACATATAAAGATTGGTGATACAGGCAAGAGTTGCACCCAGACACACAATCGCATAAGTACGAAATCCGGCGGGGTGTTGTTTCTGCTCGCGTTCAATTCCCAGTGCACCGCCTAAAATCAGGGCAAGCGCAATTCTCAATAAAATAGAAAATAAATTCAATTCGCTAAAAACAGGAATATTTTCAAAATACATAGAACCTCATTTCAAAGCAGTTTCGTTGCATCTATTTTGTTCCGGTAGAACCAAAACCGCCGTTTCCACGGTCTGTTTCGTCTAAAGAATCGGCTTCGTCAAAAGCGGCGGTAATAAATGGTGTCAGTACAAGCTGTGCAATGCGGTCGCCCGGTTCAACGGTAACAGCTTCATTTCCGTGGTTATAGAGTGCAACCATGATTTCACCGCGGTAATCGGCATCAATGACACCGACCTTGTTGGCAGGAGCAATGCCTTTTTTACATGCCATGCCGCTTCGTGCATACACCAGACCGACCAGTCCTTCCGGAATGGCAATGGCGATACCGGTGTGGATAAATTCAGTTTTTCCCGGTTCAATTGTTATAGGCTGTTCCATGCCGGAATAAAGGTCTGCACCGGCAGACTGGGCAGTACCGTAAGTCGGAATAATGGCATTTGGTGTCAGTTTTTTTAATTTTACAATTGTGTTCATAAGATAATCTCCATTCGTTATTTTTTTATTAGAAAAGCAAAACGGGACTTCCCTTGGCAAGAGATTCCTGTACCAGAATTGTGCGCTGGTTGGAAGAACCCTTAAATTTTAAATTCAGGCTTTTGAGTTCCTGCATAAATTTTCCGTCCACAAGGACATCAATATAGGAAAGCATTTCGCGGGTGACATCCCATTTTTCACACATCTGTCCACAGATGTCTTTGTCAAAAAGGTATCCGGTAAAACACCAGATATTTTTTTGCGGAAAGCGGCTTTTGGTCTGCTGTAACAGCGGAAGAAGCCCCTGCTGGTTGGCATATTCAAACGGTTCGCCCCCAAGCAGTGTCAGCCCGGCAATATAACCGGGTTCTAATGAAGCCAGTATAGCATCGATGGTTTCCTGCGTAAACGGCTTTCCGTATTCAAAATCCCATGCGATTTCATTAAAACATCCCGGACAGTGGTGTGTACAGCCGCTTACAAACAAAGAAGTGCGCACTCCCGGTCCGTTGGCAATATCACAGTATTTAATTTCAGCGTAGTTCATATTAATCCCCATTTCCGCAGGCATTTCGGTGCCGCCTGCCTTATATTGAGCGTTTTGTTGCGAAGCAGCGGTAAAAATCCGTGCGGGCGTTACAGTTGTGGGTTTTCGCCCAACATTATCACATTAGTATATCAGAAAAAGCACAAAATCACCAGTGTAAATTTATTGCAGCAAATAAGACCACATTCTTGAATAAAAAATCAGTAGTTTCCCCAAAGCCAACCGCCGATTCAGTAGAAACATACAGAAAATATGTTATAATGTGCGTAAGCAATGAGCAGTGCCGTATGAAAGCGGAAAAAAGAGCTGTGCTTGCACAAAGCTCTTTTAGACGGTTTCATACGATAGGGCGAATGCCCGACAGTGGGAAAGCGAAGCTTTCCCACTGCACGGCGAATAAGCCTGTAAGAAGCGGAAAAAAAAGAGCTGTGCTTGCACAAAGATTGGAGGAAAATTATGATAGAAATTTATTGCGAGAAGTTATATAAATATGCAAGAATCGAGGAACCGGTTAGTGTGACAATTCCGTTTAAAAAAGGAGCATATACGAAAACAGAAGATATGGCAGTTTTGCAGAACGGCAGTCCGGTATTAATCCAGCCAAAGGTGACAGCACGTTATGATGACGGAAGTATCCGCTACCTGTTTTTGCGTTTTCTGGCGGACTTACCGGCAAATAAAGCAGCGGTATTGCAATTTGATGTTAAAGCAAAAGCCGGCACCAACAGTAACATAAATAAAACAGCCGGTAAAGGAATGGCAGCAACAGTAGAAAAGGTTGCAGACGGCTTCAGGATAGATACAGGGTGTTTAAAATATGAAGTCGCCAACCACAGCGGCAGCATTTTTAAAGAACTCGATGACGGCAGAAAAATATACAAAGCCGCAGATTTTGAAGGACCGTATTTAAAGGATGGTAACGGAGATACCTATGATATGCAGATTGATACATGGCGCGTGGTGGAAGCAGGTCCGGTCTGTGTGATTTTATCGGCAGAAGGAAGCAGTCTATGCAGCAGGGCAGACGATACAGCCAATAGCGGTACGGGTGGCACAAAAAACATCCGGTTTGAACTGCGGCTTACGGCATATGCGGGCAAACCATGGACAGAGGTATCCTATCGGATTATCAATACGACAGATAACCCGCTTACGGTAAAGTCACTGGTATTTCACTACAAAGCAGGGGCAGAAGCTGTATCAGATGCATTGATTCCAATGAATTTTGATGCGGAAACCGATTCAACAGGCTGTGGGGATACGCTGACAGACAATTCGGCAAATGAAGGCCCTCTTTTTCATACAAGGGGCATATCGGAACTGGAAGCTATTGAAAAAAAGACACCGCCGGAAACTGTGCGGACACTGGTTGGAAGTTCTAACTATAAAACGGATTTCTTTATTGGAAAAGACGGTGAGCCGGTCAATAAAGTGATTGATGCAAAATATTTGTTAAAAGAGGCAAATGAGCATTTTGCAGAAGTATTATACGGAACCTTTATGGCAGACCGCACCGATGAGAAGGACGGACTTTGTATTACCGTTTATCAGGCACAGCAGAATTACCCGAAGGCGGTGCGTGCCGATAAAAACGGAATCAGTGTGATGCTTGTGCCGGAAGGTGTGGGAAATGTTGTGATGCAGCCGGGTATGGCAAGAGAACAGCAGTTCTTAATGCATTTTCATGCACCGGAAGAACCTGTCTGGGAGCTGGATAACCGGAGTTTAATTTATCAGATGCCGGACAGACCATGCATTGCACCTCGCATTTTTAAGGAAGCAGGTGTTATGTTAGATGTTTTCCCGGAAAAGCTCAATAATGATGTGGAAATTGCATTAATGGGAAAAGCGGATGCCCATGCACGCTGTTATGGAATGTTAAACTGGGGTGATACGTGGGATTCCGGTTACACCATGCAGGGCAGGGGTAACGGCAGAGTTGTGTGGTCAAATAATGAATACGACTTTCCGCATTCCTGCGCATTACAGTATGCGCGCACGGGGGTAAGAAGGTATCTGGATTATCTTCTGGTAACGGCAAAACACTGGATGGACGTTGATATCTGCCATTACAGCAAAAATCCATTGCGCATCGGCGGACAGTGGGAGCATACGGCAGGGCATTGTGCCAACGGCGTAATGGTATGTTCGCATGAGTGGGTGGAAGGCTTGTTAGATTATTATCATTTTTCCGGAGATGAGCGGGGACTGGCAAGTGCCATTGGTATCGGTGAAAATGTATTGCGTCTTTTGGATACACCGATGTATGCCCATGCAGGGGAAGCCAATGCAAGAGAAACCGGCTGGGCGCTGCGTACGCTGACAGCACTTTATATAGAAACTCACGACAAAAAATGGGTGGAAAAATGTGACTGGATTATTCACAGCTTTGAAGTGTGGGAAGATGAGTACGGAAGCTGGCTGGCGCCGTATACGGATAACACTGCAATCCGTGTGGGCTTTATGATTTCCGTTGCGGTTGGAAGTGTTATGCGCTATTACCGGGAATTTCCGCAGGAAGACATCAAAGAAATGCTTATCCGTGCGGTGGATGATTTAATAGAGAACTGCCTGATGGATAACGGACTGTTTTATTATAAGGAATTGCCAAGTCTTGCACGTCTTGGCAACAATACACTGCTGTTGGAATCACTTGCGATTGCTTATGAATTAACCGGGGATAAAAAATACCTTGCGCCGGGACTTGAAACCTTTAAACGAGCCATTTATGAAAAACCGTCGACTACCAACGGACAAAAACGTGAGGAAGAAGATGCCGTTATTGGTGCAGGTTCCAGTACTAAAGGCTTTGCACAGAGTTTTATACCTTTAATTACTTATTATAAAGCACTGTCTGAAAATGATATGAGATGGTGATTTGACGAAAGCGGGCATTGCGTAGTAAAATAAAAGAAAAATGATGTCAGAATGGAGAATAAGCTATGAGATTAGGTATTAGAGCACATGATACAAAGTATGCACCGCTGGATGAAATGGTGGCAAATATCCACAATATGGGATTTCACTGTATGCACATTGCGCTGGCAAAGTCTATCAAGGAATTTAAGCCGGAAATCGAAACGATGACACCGGGACTTGCGATGTATATGAAAGAAATCTGCAGAAAAAATGATGTGGATGTGGCAGTCCTTGGCTGTTATCTGAATCTTTGCAACCCGGACCCGGAACAGCACAAAAAAATCGTGGATAAATATATTGCATCGATTCGTTTTGCAAGCATTTTAGGCTGCGGTGTGGTTGGAACAGAAACAGGCGCGGTTAATACCGAATACAAGTACGAGCCTGCAAACCATACAGAAGAAGCGTTACAGACCTTTATTGAAAATTTAAGACCAATTGTAAAGTGCGCAGAGCAGTTCGGTGTGATTATCGCCATTGAACCGGTATGGAAGCACATTGTATGTACCGTGGAACGCGCAAGAAAGGTTTTAGATGCGATTGATTCTCCAAATCTCCAGATTATCTTTGACCCAGTAAATCTGCTCTGCGTGGATAACATTGACAGACAGGATGAGATTATCAATCAGGCATTTGAACTGCTTGGTGATGAAATTGCAGTCGTACACTGCAAGGATTATGTGGTCGAAGGTAATGAGTTAAAGTCGATTGCAGCAGGAACCGGAAGCCTGAACTATCCGCTCCTTTTAAAGAAGATTAAAGAGCATAAGCCGTATGTACACTGTACGCTTGAAAATACCGTTCCGGAAAATGCGGCGGCTACAAAAGAGTTTATGGAAAAAACTTACGCTTCCGTATAGGGGTTGTATTTTTTTGTATCAGAATATATAATGGTAATAATTTTTCCTATACAGTGAACGCGGAGGTAGCGTATGCCAGAAGAAATAGTACGAGTAAACGAGGCAAATCAGAAATCAGACAGATTGGAGAAGCAGGTTGCGACACCTGCGGATTTTACCAGCCCTGAAGTGTTATATGAGGATTTGATACAGGAAATCCGTAAATACCACCCGTCATCGGATTTATCCGACATTGAACGGGCTTATAAGATAGCAAGGGACGCCCATGAAGGACAGAAACGTAAATCAGGTGAGCCGTATATTATCCATCCGCTGTGCGTGGCAATTATCCTTGCAGAGCTGGAACTTGATAAAGAAACAATTATTGCGGGACTTTTGCATGACGTGGTAGAAGATACTGTGATGACGAGTGAAGACGTTACGAGAGAATTCGGTGCGGAAGTGGCACTGCTGGTTGATGGTGTTACGAAGCTGACCCAGTTAAATTACCAGCATGATAAGATTGAAGTGCAGGCAGAAAATTTAAGAAAAATGTTTCTTGCCATGGCAAAGGATATCCGTGTTATCCTGATTAAACTGGCGGACCGCCTGCATAATATGCGGACGATGCAGTATCAGACACCGGCAAAGCAGATTGAAAAATCGCGTGAAACGATGGAAATCTATGCACCAATTGCACATCGTCTTGGTATTTCCAAGATTAAAGTGGAACTGGATGATTTATCCATGCAGTATCTGATGCCGGATGTTTATCAGGATCTGGTTGAAAAGATTAACTTAAATAAAGCAGGCAGAGAAGCATTTATCGACAGCATTATTAAAGAAGTCGGCATGCACATCAGCAATGCGGGCATAGAAGCAGAGATTAACGGACGTGTCAAGCATTTCTTCTCCATTTACAGAAAAATGGTCAATCAGAATAAGACACTCGACCAGATTTACGATATTTTTGCCGTACGTATTATTGTAGATACCGTGAAAGACTGTTATGCGGCACTCGGTGTTATTCATGAAATGTACAAGCCGATTCCGGGACGTTTCAAGGATTATATTGCCATGCCGAAGCCGAATATGTATCAGTCCCTGCATACCACACTGATTGCATCAAACGGGCAGCCGTTTGAAATTCAGATTCGTACTTATGAAATGCACCGTACTGCTGAATACGGTATTGCGGCACACTGGAAATATAAGGAAGGCAAGAGCGGAGAAACGGGCAACGAATCCGAAGAAGCAAAGTTGAGCTGGCTGCGCCAGATTCTGGAATGGCAGAAGGAAATGTCCGATAACAAGGAATTTTTATCGTCTATTAAAAATGACCTCAATTTGTTTTCGGACAGTGTGTACTGCTTTACACCATCCGGTGATGTCAAAAATCTTCCGGCAGGTTCCTGTCCGATCGATTTTGCATACAGTATCCACAGTGCTGTCGGTAATAAGATGGTCGGTGCAAGAGTCAATGGAAAGCTTGTCAATATTGATTATCAGATTAAGAGTGGTGACCGGATAGAGATTATTACATCACAGAATTCCAAAGGACCGAGCCGTGACTGGTTAAGCATTGTCAAAAGTACACAGGCACGCAATAAAATTAACCAGTGGTTTAAGCAGGAATTAAAAGAAGACAACATTTTAAAAGGAAAAGAAATGCTGTCAACATACTGCAAGACGAAGGGCATTGTATTATCAGAACTTACAAAGCCGGAGATTATCGAAAAAGCGCTGCGCAAATATGGCTTTAAGGACTGGGAGTCCATGCTGGCATCTGTCGGACACGGCGGATTAAAAGAAGGACAGGTTATCAACAAACTGTCCGAAGAATACGAAAAGCGCAAGAAGGCAGAAATTACCGATACACAGGTGCTGGAAGAAATCGTTCAGAATGAAGCCAAAGCCAATAAGGAAACGTCCAAAAAGAATAAGGGTGGTATTGTTGTCAAAGGCATCCATGATGTCGCAGTTCGTTTTTCAAAGTGCTGTAATCCGGTTCCGGGTGATGAAATCGTCGGTTTTGTCACAAGAGGCAGAGGTATTTCCATTCACCGGACAGACTGTATCAATATTTTGAACTTTCCGGACAGCGAGCGTGCAAGACTGATTGAAGCAGAATGGGAGTCTACAGGTTCTAAGGAAGAAAAATACGGTGCGGAGATTAACATTTTTGCCAATAACAGAACAGGACTAATTATTGATATTTCCCGTGTATTTACGGAAGCAAATATTGATGTGATGTTTATGAACAGCCGTGTCAATAAAAAAGGACTGGCAACGATTAACATGGGATTTGATATCCACGGAAAAGAAGAATTAAACCGTCTGGTTGATAAGTTAAGGAAAATCGAAGGCGTGACGGATATCATGAGAGCCACCGGCTAAATTCCGAAAAGCCTTATATCTAAGCTTTTCGGAATAGCAAAATTGTAATGCATGCATTACAATTTTGCAAGGTATTGGCAAACGGCAGGTATCTGAAAAAGCCTTATATCTAAGCTTTTTCGGAATTTGAAAAATCCTTATATCAAAGATTTTTCAAATAGCAAAATTGTGCCGCAAACGGCACAATTTTACGTGGTGTTGGCGGTATGAGCACTGCTGGAAGGAGTATATTATACATGGGTAAGATTGAACTGGATTTCAGGGTGCTGGGAGATGTGGGGACGAACTGTTACCTGCTTTGCAATCAGGAAACCAAAGAATGTATATTAATTGATGCGCCGGATTTGCCGGACAGGATTGATGAAATGATTGCGGCATCCGGCTGTAAGCTTTGTGCAGTCCTTTTAACACACGGACATTACGACCATATTTTAGCGGCAGAGGAAGTACGCAAAAGACATAACGTGCAGGTGTATGTATCCGAAGATGAAAAAGAACTGTTGCACAGTCCGCAGATGAATCTTTCGCAGGGCTACGGGCGCAGTACGGTGCTTGATGCAGATGTGTACCATAAGGACGGAGCGCATTTATCTCTTGCGGGACTGGATATTGAAGTCTTTCACACACCGGGACATACTGCGGGCGGAAGCTGCTATTATATTGCAGAAGCGGGCATTTTGTTTTCAGGAGATACGCTGTTTGCAGCATCTGTCGGCAGAACCGATTTTCCGACCGGCAGCATGAGTGCCATTGTGCGTTCCATTAAAGGAAAGATTCTTGTCCTGCCGGATGACACAAAAGTTTTTCCGGGACACGGAGAATCGACGAGTGTGGCATATGAAAAGAAATACAATCCGTTTTTGCAGTGAAAATTTTAAAGATATAAAAATGCAACAAACAGTAAGTTAGGAATGAAACATGATATATATAAAAATATCCGACATGGATTTTTATGATGATGCAGTGGTGCTTATTAAATCCTTTTATCCGCGGACAGAGGTCATGCAGTATCAGGAGCAGGCAGAGCAGACACGCACAGCACAGGATATTGTGATTGAACCGGAAGTACCGGAAAAAGACGGGCGTTCCAAGAAAGAACTCCACGAAGCGTTTAAATGTACACTGTATACAAAGTTATCTGCACAGTTAAACAAGACACTGCCGTGGGGCTATCTTACGGGCGTGCGCCCAAGTAAAATCGCCTATACCCTGTTGGAAAAAGGTGCAGACCGCGAGCAGATTTTGGAAGCATTTACAAAAAAGCACCTTGTCAGTGAGAAAAAGGCGCAGCTTGCCTTACAGGTTGCACAGACAGAGAAAAGCATTTTGGAAAAAATGGATTATAAGAACGGATACAGCCTGTATATCGGGATTCCGTTCTGTCCGACAACCTGTCTGTACTGCTCATTTACATCTTATTCGCTGGCGGCATATCAAAGTAAAGTACAACCGTATCTGGAAGCTTTATTAAAGGAAATGAAATACGTATCGGAAGCGATGCGTGGACGGAGACTGGATACGGTTTATTTTGGCGGCGGAACGCCGACGACGTTAAGCGCAGGACAGCTGGATATGTTACTGACAGAGCTGGAGCGGCAGTTTGATTTGTCAGCGTGCCGGGAATTGACCGTAGAAGCGGGCAGACCGGACAGTATTACCTATGAGAAGCTGTGTGTATTAAAGGCACACCATGTAGACCGCATTTCCATTAATCCGCAGACAATGAACCAGCAGACACTGGATTTAATCGGGCGCAGACATACGGTGGAGCAGATTGAAGAAGCATTTGCACTGGCAGGAAAAGCCGGGCTTGACAATATCAATATGGATATGATTCTTGGACTGCCGGGCGAAAATAAAGAAATGGTACAGCATACGCTTGAAAAAATAAAAGCACTTGCACCGGAAAGCCTGACCGTTCATTCGCTTGCGATTAAGCGTGCGGCGGCATTAAATATCTGGCGCGAAAAATATCTGGATTTGCAAATGGACAACAGTGACGAAATCGTATCCATGGCGGCAGATTATGCACACCAGATGGGACATCAGCCATATTATATGTATAGGCAGAAGAATATGGCGGGCAACTTTGAAAATGTGGGTTACAGCAAGCCGGGGCTTGAGTGTATTTACAACATTTTAATTATGGAAGAAAAGCAGACAATTATCGCAATGGGTGCAGGCGCTTCTACAAAGATTGTTTTTCAGAATGAAACAGAAGGCGGACAGGCAGGACGCATTGAGCGGATTGAAAATGTAAAGGACGTCACGAATTACATACAGCGGATTGATGAAATGATTGAGCGGAAACGAAAGTTTTTCAGTGAAAATAATTTTTAATGAATGGACTGGAGGAACATATGCAGGACTGCGGACTGGAAGAAAATATTATCAATGATTTCAAAGATGGTATTTCTCACGGGATACTGGTCGGAAATTTGACTTATGCGCTTGCAAAAAGGCTGGGCATGAGCGAAGATGAAGCGTATGAGTTAAAGCTGGCGGGAATGATTCACGACGTTGGTAAATTAAAGCTCTCCCCATACCTGTACGGACGTAACAGTGATGGGTTATCCATTGAAGAAATGAAGTATATGCGGATGCATTCCAAAATCGGATATGAATATCTGAAACGGTATGATTTTTCAGATACGGTTATGAAAACGGTGCTGTATCACCACGAATGTTTTGACGGAAGCGGGTATCCGAATAATTTAAGCGGGGAGGAAATTCCGTTTGGCGCAAGAATACTGCGGCTTACCGATGAATTTGCGGCGTTGATTTCTGAGCGTCCGTATCGAAAAGCATTTGACATTGATACCGCAGTGGATATAATAATAGAAGAAATCAAAAACATGGATATGCGCGTGTTTTTGGAATTTCAGCGCATGATTCACGAAGAATCCACGCTGAAGCTTATAGAGGACAGTAAAATCCGGCTTGAGAATCTGGATATTTACGATTTATTGAATGAAGAAAAGCCGCAATAGGCGAGTTTAGGAGGAAGTTACAACATGGCTGAATCAATGGTTGGCTTAAAAAGAACACACAGATGTACAGAAGTTTCTGCCGCAAATATCGGGGAAACCATAACCGTAATGGGCTGGGTACAGACCAGAAGAAATCTGGGCGCACTCATTTTTGTGGATTTAAGGGACAGAAGTGGTATTTTACAGATTTTATTTGATGAAAATACGGTCGGAAGCGAAGGCTTTAAGAAAGCATACGGTATCCGTAACGAATATGTTATTGCAGTAGTCGGAAAGGTACAGAAGCGTTCCGGCGCAGTCAATGAGAATTTAAAGACAGGTGATATTGAAGTGGTTGCAGAACAGATTCGTGTATTATCAGAATCTGAAACACCGCCGTTCCCAATTGAGGAGAATATCAATACAAAGGAAGATTTACGATTAAAATACCGCTGCCTGGATTTAAGAAGACCGGATTTACAGTCGAACATTATGATGCGCAGTAAGGTTGCGACACTCACAAGAGCATTCCTTGCAAATGAAGGCTTTCTTGAAATCGAAACACCGATGCTTACAAAGAGTACACCGGAAGGCGCAAGAGATTACCTTGTACCGAGCCGTATTCACCCGGGTAAGTTCTACGCACTGCCGCAGTCACCGCAGTTATTCAAGCAGATGTTAATGTGCTCCGGTTATGACCGTTATATGCAGATTGCAAGATGTTTCCGTGATGAAGATTTAAGAGCGGACAGACAGCCGGAATTTACACAGATTGATATGGAATTATCATTTGTTGACGTAGATGACGTGATTGATGTCAATGAACGTCTGTTAGCTTATCTATTTAAGGAAGTGTTAGACATTGATGTGGCTTTGCCAATCCAGCGTATGACATGGCAGGAAGCAATGGATCGTTTCGGTTCTGATAAGCCGGATTTAAGATTCGGCATGGAATTAAAGAATATTACGGAGCTTGTGAAAAACTGCGGCTTCGGCGTATTTACATCAGCCATTGAAAACGGCGGAACAGTCCGTGGTATCAATGCCAAGGGACAGGGTGCAATGCCGAGAAAGAAGATTGATGCACTTGTGGATTTTGCAAAGGGTTACGGCGCAAAGGGTCTTGCTTACATTGCAATCCATGAAGATGGTTCGTTAAAGTCTTCATTTGCAAAATTTATGACAGACGAAGAAATGCAGGCAATCGTTACGGCTATGGACGGTCAGGCAGGCGATTTACTGCTGTTTGCCGCAGACTGCAACAAGATTGTGTGGAATGTTTTAGGCGCACTTCGTGTTGAACTGGCAGGTCAGATGGGTCTGTTAGACAAGAACGAATACAAGTTCCTCTGGGTAACGGAATTCCCGCAGTTTGAGTGGTCTGATGAAGAAAACCGTTTCGTGGCAATGCATCATCCGTTTACAATGCCAATGGACGAAGACCTTGACCAGCTTGAAACCAATCCGGGCGCAGTCCGCGCAAAGGCATATGATATCGTCTTAAATGGTACGGAAATCGGTGGCGGAAGTGTCAGAATCCATCAGGCAGACGTTCAGGCAAGAATGTTTAAGGCACTGGGCATGTCTGATGAAGTGGCAAATGAGAAGTTCGGCTTCCTCTTAGACGCTTTTAAGTATGGTGTGCCGCCGCACGCAGGACTGGCTTATGGTCTGGACAGACTTGTTATGCTTATGGCAAAATGTGACAGTATCCGTGACGTAATTGCTTTCCCGAAGGTAAAGGATGCTTCCTGCCTGCTGACAAACGCACCGGATGTGGTCGATGCAAAGCAGCTTGAAGAATTATCGATTGCCATTGAAGAAGAACAGGAAGTTTAAATAATTTTAAAAAATTGGCAAAAGCCGCTGTCCGTATGATCCGGGTGGCGGCTTTTGGGTAATTTTTTCCTGCGGCGGGCTTACACTTTGTGAAAATACACAAAAACAGTTTTGTATATCTTTTTGTTATGGTTAATTTTTACAGGAAAGAGTTGAAAAAAACGTACAAATAATGTATGATAATATCATCTAAATTGCAGACATTATCGTGCAGTTAAAATATTGGAGGAAAAATAAAGGAGTATTATAATGAGTGGTAAAGAAACACAACAAGGCAATTATAAATTGCCGGGGGAGAATACGGCAGGGGAGTCTGTGGCAGTACCGTCATCAGAAGCAGCCGTGGAAGAATATGATACTCTTGATAATAACGGTATACAGGAAACAACAGATTCAGCAGAGCAGGCAGAAACAGCAGAAACAGCAGATTCAGCAGAGCAGGCAGAAACAGCAGAAACAGCAGAAACAGCAGATTCAGCAGTGCAGGAAGAAACAGCAGAAACAGCAGAAACAACAGATTCAGCAGAGCAGGCAGAAACAGTAGAAACAGCTGAAATTGCGGATACAGCCGGATATGTGGGAACGGATAATGTTGAGGAATCGGAACCCATGGACACAGACGGCATAATGTTTGAAGATGTACCCCAGGAAGATGCAGAGCCGGACAGTGAAGCGGCTCATGCAGGGAATAAAAGGAAGGGCATAAAGAAGATCAAAAAACCGGAGATTCCACAGGGCAGACTGCTTGTTAAAATAATGTCGAGCATTAAATTTAAGCTGATTGGTGCATTTATCATACCGATTGCATTGATTATTATTCTGGGTGTGGCTTCTTATACAACTGCTTCTAAAGCAATTACAAAGAGTTATACACAGTCATCGCAGTCGACGATTACCAAGACGGCAGATTACTACAACCTGATGTTTACGAATGTAAAGGCAACGGCAACGGATATGGTTAATAATTCCATGGTGCAGGAATACTATTCCGGTGTATACGGCAGCGATCCGATTACAGAGGGCAATAATTATGCAACACTGCGTGCCAATTTAACCTCTACGGCACTGGGGAATAAGGCAATTTCAAATATTTACATTTTTGGTAATTACGGAAAGCCTTTATACACGGCAACGATAAAAGATGCTGACAGTGCAGGATATATAGACAAGATTAAAAATTCTGCAGAAGGTAAGACAATCGACCAGAAGCGTTCTACATGGTTTTCAAACCGTGAAGTATTGGATGCGGCAGGCGGCGCGGCAGATTATTCTGTAAGCTTTGCAAGGCAGCTGCTCGGAACATCTAAAAAGGCAATTGGTTATATGTTCTTTGACTTGGATGTTGATTATGTTACGGAGCCGCTTTCAGATATTGATATGGGTTCAAAGAGCATTATCGGTCTGATTGCGCCGGACGGCGGTGAAATCGTAGTATCTAATTATATGGATATTCAGGATGGACAGCAGTATTTTACGAATCAGGAATTTTTTACAAAGCTTGCAGACAGTGAAGATGTAAGCGGAAGCTCTTATGTAAAATATAATGGTAGAAAGCAGCTGTTTATCTACTCCAAGACAGACGATGGATTTACCGTATGTGCATTGATTCCGCAGAGCGTGATTGTATCACAGGCACAGAAAATCCGTATTGTAACCATTACCATTGTAGTGATTGCATTCCTGATTGCGATGGTAATCGGCGGCTATTTTGCTTATTCATTCAGTCTGACGATTAAAAAGATTATGGATAAGCTGGAACTGGCAGCAGGTGGTGATTTAACCGTACATATTGATGTTAAAAGCAAAGATGAATTTGGAAGGCTCGCGGCAAGTACCAATGGCATGATTGATAATGTAAAGCAGCTGATTGAAAAGACAAAGACAGTATCGGAACGTGTGGATACTTCGGTATCAACCGTTTCGGACAGTGCAAAACAGCTGTTAGCTGAAACACAGGATATTACAGCTTCTATCGAAGCGATTGAACAGGGCGTTGTCCAGCAGGCAGAAGATTCAGAGCATTGTTTAAGACAGATGGATGCTTTATCAGATAAGATTAATATCGTATCTGATAATTCGGATAAGATTGCAAAGATTGCCGATGTGACAACCGGTATCGTAGCAAGCGGCATGGCTTCAATTAGTGAGTTAAAGATTAATGCCGGTTCAACGGTTGAGATTACACATCAGGTTATTGAGGAAATTGCACAGTTAAAAGAATCGTCCAAGGCGATTGCAAAAATTGTTGATGCGATTAATGAGATTGCAGAACAGACCAATCTGCTTTCGTTAAATGCTTCGATTGAAGCAGCAAGAGCCGGCGAGGCAGGACGTGGTTTTGCAGTTGTAGCTTCTGAAATCCGTAAGCTTGCAGAGCAGTCCGTAAACTCAGCAAATGAGATTCAGAAAATCATCGGTACGATTAATGACAAGACCAATGATACCGTTAGGATTGCAAAGAAAGCCGAAGATGTTGTAGAAGTACAGGGCGAATCCCTTGAAAATGCAGAGAAGGTTTTTGCACAGATTCAGAGCAGGTTTGAAGAACTGTTAAGTAACTTAAATGAGATTACAGGCGGTATTGATACAATTGCCGAAGCAAAATCCGTTACAATTGATTCTATCCAGAGTATTTCGGCAGTATCCGAGGAAACAGCAGCATCTTCCGAAGAAGTAACCGAAACAGCCAACAGACAGCTCGGCGCAGTGGAAGAATGGATGACCGACTTCGTGTACAATGTCGTGCTGATGGCCAAAGAAGAT
>ERZ773204.1599-NODE-1599-length-17260-cov-10.450450_pt1 | contig 17260 bp, 13 predicted proteins | sample MGYA00581007_ERZ773204 | MGnify/ENA primary metagenome ERZ773204 (study PRJEB29015, sample SAMEA2737757) | human gut metagenome | biome: human gut; feature: human-associated habitat; material: faeces | place: China | collected 2012 ... | reverse complement strand
TTCATGGGGGATATGAAGTTGCAAGAAAAGTTACAGCATAAGATTGAGCGGAAAAAGGAGTTGATGCACAAACGGGAAGAGCGTATTGCGGAAATGGGTCAGATGACCGAGGTATCACCCAAAGAACCTGAAATTATTGGATGTGCCTACGTGGTGCCGCTTTCGCAAGTGGAATACGAACAACATTTCCACATGAAGCGTGATGAAGAGGTAGAAGCTATTGCCATGCAATTTGCGATGGAATATGAAACGAGTCAAGGACGTACTCCCGAAGATGTGTCGGAACAGAATTTGGGCTACGACATCAAGAGCATCGATGCTTACGAAATGAAACGCTACATCGAGGTGAAAGGTCGTGCAACTACCGATGGTGTCATGCTTTCTGAAAATGAATGGAACCGTTTGGCTCAATTGGGAAACAAAGCATGGCTCTACATTGTCGTGAATTGCAAAACCACTCCTACACTATATCGCATACAGAACCCGGCCGAACGTCTATCGTTTGAAAAGATGTCGAAGGGAGTTCAATATTACTTGCCATTGGAAGAGTGGCAACAAAAATACATAAAGGAATAAAAGAAAAACATCATACTATGACAAAAGCCAAAAAACTCATAGAAGTTGCCTTGCCGATTAAGGAAATCTCGGCAGAGAGCGTGCGAGACAAATCTATCCGTCACGGACATATATCAACTTTGCACCTGTGGTGGGCACGCCGTCCACTGCCTGTATGTCGTGCGGTCATATTTGCCAGCACTTCCCTTTGGACGTAATCTTAACCTTCCAGGCTCTAAGCTTATATCATCAAATATAACTATCAGGTCATCAATATCAGCCTTATAATAATCCATAACCTCTCTTATACATTCGCCTGAATTGTTCATATATGTCATAGGCTTTACAAGCAGAACCTTTTCCCCTTCTATAACACCTTTTCCTATAAGTCCTTTATGCTTTGCTGTATCAACACTAATATTATACTTGTCTGCAAGTTCATCTATGCATGAAAAACCCGCATTATGTCTTGTCCCTGCATACTGTGTTCCCGGGTTTCCTAAGCCTGCTACTATATACATAAATTTATTCTCCCTGTTCTGTTTATCTTATCATTAAACTTTAATTGCCGCATTGCTATGCAATTCGTACAATCCTCTGACACTTTGATCCACCATCATAATATAAATGATATCCGTCAAAAAAGGAAGTATTTATATTATTTTTAACTATTTATGCAATATAAAAAAACTGCAATCATAACAGTTAGCGTGTTCCTAACTATTATGACTGCAATCTTTTTATTTTACAACTTTAAACAAATTTAACTTTATGAAATCTCATATTATATTATCTTATGCGTTTCTTTCCTGCTACTGTACAAGCCATCATTATAGCCATAACTGCAAGTAATAAGTAGATAGCAACTGGAGCTGCATCTCCTGTTGTAGGTGCTGTAACTGTTGCATCTTCTGTAATCGTTGTATCAGTTCCAGATGCTGACTCAACTTCCACATAATCAATAACAAATGGGCTTAATCCACCTGTTACAAATGATATAGCATCATCAGATACTGTTACATCAAGTTTTTCAAGTGTATTATCATCCTTAAGATGATAAACAACTACTGCATACTTAGTATAATCAATATCTGCATTCTTCTTAAGACTTATCTTAAGTGTACCATTAGAAAGCTTAACAACACTACCATCTTTATTGCTTAAAGAAATATCAATGATCTGTGCCTTGTCTGTAAGCTTTATATCCTCTGCATTAGCAACTGCTTCCTTAACTGCTGCTACCTGTTCCTCACTTGCAGCCTTTTCTATTGCTGTAACAGAACCTGTAGCTACGCCCTTGCCTGACTCATCTACGAATTTAGCTTCCTTTGATACCTCAACGGCTGCTATTCCACTTTCTGTTGGAGTAACTATCTCTACTGGCTTAACATCATATGCATAATGAGCAGGAATCCATCCAAGTACTGTATTAACTGCTGAAACATTAGCTGATTCAATATAATCTGCAACTGCCTCAGCTGACTGATTTTCAGCCTTGCTGAACTGTCCTTTAGTTACAAAAGCATTTTCTCCTGAAACATTATTATATTCCTTGAAGATAGCTGATGTTCCATCTCCTGTGCTCATCTCACCCCATCCATCTTCTAACACATAACCATTAGTCTGTGTTCCAATAAATGTAGCATTAGAGCCTGCGCCCCATGTTCTACCATAATATCCTGATACTGCACCGGTGCTTACACCATCTGTTGTCACTTTACAGTTTCTGAATACATATGGACTTGTCTTAGCTGCTGTGATATAGCCAAGCTTTGCATTGTTTTTAGCAGCATCCTTTTCATCATCCTTATATGTCTTCCACTGTAATTCACAGTTATCAAATACTGCTGAGAATTCGCCACAAATATAATCTACATTACCACCAATCACACAATTGTTGAAATATGTATGATAGTTATTGTTCTTAGAACCATTTCTTCCAAGTGTATCCTGTGAAGAAAGAATCTTACAGTTATAACACTCAATATTATCTGCTTCAATATAGAAAGCATTTGATCTTTCCTTATAAGCATATGCTGTAACATCAGCACCCTTTGCAAGTCTGTCTACTGATAATGTTGTACCTGCAATATCTGTCTTCTCTGCTTCTGTTAATTCATAGTTATAAGTATTCTTAAATGTTGTATCTTCTGCGATGAAGTTATCACCTCTTACGATGAATACACCACCCCAGAGACTTCCGTTACCTTCTACATATGAATACTTATCTCTTGCTAGTACTTCATTGTAAAGACCTGTAACAGGATCTACTGAATAATAATATGTACCAACACCATAGTACCATGAAATAGTATGGTTATTACCTTTAAGTGTTACATATGGAGCTGCCATAACTGTCTGCTCGAATATATCTGCTTTAAGATTAATAGTAACTCTGCCTGCTTCTCCTTCTGGTCTGTCCTGCATTCTAAGAATTGCATCTGAAGCTTCATTTAATGTAGCATAATCACCAGGAACATTAAGCTCGCTCTTAAAAGCTACTGGTTCTGCCTCCTTAGCTGGAAGTTCTACATATACTTCATTAACTGTTGTTCCTTCAGTCTTAACTGAAACTCTATCATGTGTTACACCACCATTAGTTGTTACAACACTTGTATTGTATTCACCTGGCTTTAATGTACATGTATAAGAATCTCCTGATACAGTAGCCTTATATGAACGTCCGTTAACCATGTTTGTAAGTGAAAGTTCTTTAACTGTTCCTTCTGGAGTGCCTGTGATCTTACCTTCTACAGTTACATCTGGTACATCATAAAGAGAAACAACTATTGCTTCACCTGTAGCTGTAAATGTATCGCTGTCACCAACAGCAGCTCTTACACCACCATCATTAGTACTTAACTTATATTCATGTCCTTCAAGAAGGTCTGCATTTGTGCCATCCTTTAACTTGATAGCGTTACCACCAAGATTAGCATCTACAACACTTATCTCTAATGAATCTGATAATTTAGCATTTACATTCTCAAACTTAACTGGAACGCTTACTTCCTTATCTACAATATACTTATAACCTGCATAAAACATGTTATTAGTCTTTCCTGTTGTAGACATTACATATGTATGTCCTGGTATTACTGCAAATGTATATGAATTAATACTCGTTTCTGTATCTGTATATCCATTCTTAGAACCATCTGCTGTATTATAATCATGGATTCTTAAGAATGATGTTGAACTAAAGTATACTGTCATTGTACCTTTAGCTGCTGGAGTGAAGATAGTTAATGTACCATCTCCCTGTCCAGGAATAGTAGGAATATTGTTACTATCTGCATGTCTTTTACCTGCTGTATAGCTATTATATTCTTTTCCGTCAACTGTTACTGTCTTTCCTGGTTTTACTGTATACTGTGTTTCTCCCTGACCTACTAATGTAAGTGTGCTATCACCATACTTGTAATCACCTGTAGCAACAACATCTTCTTTAGCAATGTCATCAAGCATTAAAGTAAAGCTTTCAACTTTATCTGATTTAGCAAAATTATTTACCATTACTGAGTGAAGATATGCCTCACCTGATGCTTCACATGTTATTGTAAGTGTTGTAGCATCTCCGTTATAAGATATGCTCTGTGATCCTGCATCTGCATCTGACTTACCTGATGTTGAACCAACTTCCTTACCAGAAGCATCTGTAACCTTAAATGCAGTTCCACTGCCATACTTACATAAAGTTAATGCAATCTCTGCACTTCCTGCAACCTTAACTTCAATCTTGTCTCCATTATAAACTGCTGCACCATGCTGTCCATCATGCCAATATGCTTTATCAGCTTCTGATATTACCTTAAATACACCATCATCAGATGTATAACCATTAAGCTGTGTCTTTGTACTATATAATTTTGTAAAATCCAGTACATAACTCTTGCCAGCTTCTGGTGCCCCCGCTGCTTTTGCTATAGTTCTTACACCAGGTGCAAACTGGAATGTTCCAATCGCTAAAACGAATGTAAGAACAACTGCTAAAAGCTTTTTAGCTTTTCTGCCAATCTTCATAAAATACCTCCTGAAATATTACGGATCATTCCGCTAGATTGACTACTACTATATCCCATTATCGAATTGGTAACAACTTATATTTTTATATTTTCCTTATTGATTACATGTATTTTTAGTGTTAAAATACATATTGTTACAATATTAATAAATATTTATTTATTTTTTGGTTATTTTGTACATATTTTATATGTGTATTAATTATATATTAAACATACTATTCAACTCAAAATATTATCTTATATACAGAACGCTCCATTTCTTTACATTTTACAATTCACGCAGTTCTTATACAGCATCATATTCATTAGAAAGAAGGATTATAAACATATGAAACAGACGATACACAATATTTCAAGGTTCCGTATTGAACGTGGCATGCATGAACCACATTATTCCATGCACTCTGCACACAGTCATACATATTATGAACTTTTTTATCTCGTTAATGGTAATTGTACAATTTCCCTGGACAACAAGCTTTATACGCTTTCCGCTGGAAATATTATATTTATCCCTGCTAATGCAATCCACAGAACAAGCTATATAGGTGATAATTCATCCGAACGCATATACATAGAATTTTCTTCTGATTATATATCTACTATTGAAGATATCCTTGGAAAAAACTGGACATACAAAAATCTGTGGGGACATATACTATATATAGAACCAACACATAGATCTTATATCAACTCTTTATTTGACAAGATTATCTCTGAATATAACATTATTGACCACTATTCAGACTGCTGTATCCGTCAGCTTTTTCAATATCTGATTATAATGCTCATAAGAGTTGACAGAACTAACATAGATGAAAAAAATTATATAACACATTCACATAAAAAAATAGATGCTGATATGATAAGTGCCTCAAGATATATTGCTGAGAATTTCAAAAACAACATATCACTAAATGATGTTGCCGAATTTCTTAATCTTAACCCTGCATATTTTTCAAGCAAATTCAAAGCATTCCACGGTATAGGTTTCTCTGAATATTTAAGAAATACCCGCATTAATCATGCTGAATGGTATCTGATTGAGACTGACTTAAGCATGTCAGATGTTGCCGATGAATGCGGTTTCTGTAGTTCTAACTACTTTGGTGATACATTTAAGATTGTAAATGGCATCTCCCCTTCTGAATTCAGGAGAAAATATAAACCAAATAAAGCATAGTGTGCAAAAACTCTCTGCCATCCTACAATAATCTTGTTGGATGACAGAGAGGTATTTTTCAATCCTTACACTGCTTCTTCTATCTTTTCCCCATTCTTGCTTACAATCTGTCCTTCATAAATCTCATATATCTCATCTGACAGATAATTAAGCTCCTCTGTATCATGGCATGCTATAATTATAAGCGAGCCATTTGCCTTAAGTTCATCAAGTATGCCCTTTATAAGACCTGCACCTGCTTCATCAAGAGCATTGATAGGCTCATCAAGTATAACTATATCTGGTTTTTCCATAATAGCTGCTGCTATACCTAATCTCTGTTTCATACCTAAAGAATACTTCTTGAATGTTCTTGTATCATCAGGGTCAAGTCCAACTTTTCTTATGGCTTCCTTTATCTCCTCATCATTAATCCTGTTCTGGATAGAAGCAAGAATCTTAAGATTCTTAAAACCTGTATAATTAGATATAAATGATGGATTCTCTATAAGAAGTCCGATACTTGGTGGAAATGATATCTGCTTACCAAGCTCCCTGTCATTGATAAATACCTTTCCTGATGTTGGAAGTATAAGACCGCTTATCGCTCTCATAAGCATTGTCTTACCTGAACCATTCTTTCCCTTAAGACCTATAACCTTGCCACTTTCAAGTGTAAGATTTATATCCTCAAGTACTGTTACTTTCTTGAATGACTTTGTGTAGTGTTCTAATCTTACTACTGTCCCCATATTAATACCTCCTCTTAATTAAACAATCATCCCAATCCGTATATTAGTTTTATGCAGGATAACACAGGATAAATGATTTATATACATGTATAATAACACTTTTACTAGATAATGTATACTAAAATTTTAAAAATATCATATTATATAAAAAAGATGCCGTATTAATAAAGCAATATTAATATGACATCTTTTTTATTTAATCATATGCGTGTCAAAAGCGAATTACGTTCTCTGATAATTCCTCTACTTCATCAGCATCATAATATGCTTTCAAAACTGCACTTTGAAGATTTTCCCTGGCATGCTTATTGATAGGATGAGCTATATCCTTAAATCCTCCCTCAATAAGATGCTTACTAGGCATAGCTACAAACAAGCCTTTTTCTCCTTCGACTACTCTTATGTCATGTATAACAAACTCGTCATCAAAAGTAATTGATACATAAGCCCGCAGTTTACCACTGCCTGCAATCTTCTTGACTCTAACATCTGTAATATTCATTTGTTACCCCTATCTGTCTTCTATACAACCTTTTTCTACTCTGGTTAAGACCTTAAATATATATTTATAATCTTTAATAATATGATGGACTGTCTTCTATGACAATCTTTATACCATTCTCACCAACATATCGTGAATTAGCTTTAATAGTGCTGTTACTCTCAACTATACAGTTCTCAATATATGCATTATCTCCTATATATGCATTATTCATGATAATTGAGTTTTTAACAACAGCATTATTGCCTATGTATATCTTCTTAAACAGAACTGAATTATCAACCGCTCCATTAACTATACATCCACACGATATAAGACTGTTTGATACATTGGCACCATAATTATATTTAGCTGGTGGAAGATCATCCACCTTAGAATATATATCTGGATACTGCTTAAAGAAATAATCTCTTACATCTCTCTTTAAGAAATCCATATTAGTCTTATAATATGAATCCACAGATGATATATTGTTCCAGTATGTATCAAGCTTGTAACCATATATCTTCTTAATGTTTCTATATCTTACAAGTATATCCCTGACAAAATCATACCTGTCTTCTTCTGCTGCCTTTTCAAGCAGTTCAATAAGAAGACGTCTTCTTACTACATATATACCTGTTGATACAGTTGACAGATTCGTTTCTAAAGGCTTCTCATCAATATCTGTAATACGTCCATCCTCTGCAAGTGCAACAACACCATATCTTCCTATGTCTGCTCTGTTATCAAGCTTCTTTACAACCATGGTAACATCAGCCTTTTTCTCTATATGATACTGAAGCACCCTGTTATAATCAAGCTTGTAGACACCATCACCAGAAGCAATAACTACATATGGCTCATGGCTTGACTTAAGGAAATCTATATTCTGATAAAGTGAATCAGCTGTTCCTCTGTACCAGCTGCTGCTCTCTGCTGTTATAGTAGGTGTAAATACGTATAATCCACCCTGCTTTCTACCAAAATCCCACCACTTAGATGAACTTAAGTGTTCGTTAAGTGATCTTGCATTATACTGTGTTATAACTGCAACCTTCTGGATATGTGAGTTAGACATGTTGCTAAGTGCGAAATCTATCGCCCTGTAGCTTCCTGCAACAGGCATGGAAGCAATAGCCCGCTTGTTTGTCAGTTCACGCATCATCCTGTTGTTACCGCCTGCTAATACTATACCTATTGCTTTCATTCTACTTCACCTGCCTTAATTATGATTCCACCGCTTGGTAATAAGCCATCCGGATAATCCTCTGCTGATGTAACTCCAGATATCGCCGTATTCTTTCCAATCTTAACTCCATCAGGAATAACCGAACATTCCCCAATAGTGACAAGACCAGAATTATATATCTTAGGGAACTTGACATTCGGTGCTTCTTCGCCTACACCAAGTTCTACATTATCACCTATAACTACTTCTTCTGCTATTATTGACTTGTTAACTATTGTATTCTTTCCAATAACGGAATTATTCATAATGATGGAATCTCTTACTACGGCACCTTCTTCTATGGTTACACCTGAACCTATAACAGAATTATAGATTCTGCCATATACTTCTGTTCCATCGCCTACTATACTCTTTTCAATAAATGTATTATCTGCAACATACTGAGGTGGAATAGTATCTGTTCTTGTATATATCTTCCAGAATTCTTCATAAAGATTAAATACAGGAATTATATCTATAAGCTCCATATTAGCTTCCCAATATGAACTTAATGTTCCAACATCTTTCCAGTAACTGTTATATTCATATGCAAATATTCTCTTGTTGTTATTAAAGCAGTATGGAATTACATGCTTGCCAAAATCACATTCGTTCTGGTCTTTAAGCTTTATAAGTGCTTCCTTTAGCACGCTCCACTTAAATATGTATATACCCATAGATGCAAGATTACTCTTAGGCTCTGCTGGCTTTTCTTCAAATTCAGTTATTCTGTTATCCTCATCCGTAACAACGATTCCGAATCTGCTGGCTTCCTCAATAGGTACCGGCATAGCTGCTATTGTAATATCAGCATTGTTAGCCTTATGATAATCAAGCATTATCTTATAATCCATCTTATATATATGATCACCTGAAAGAATAAGCACATATTCTGGATGATACTGTTCCATATATTCAAGATTCTGATAAATGGCATTGGCAGTTCCAGTATACCATTCACTGCTTGTACTCTTCTCGTAAGGAGGAAGAACTGTTACACCTCCCACATTACGGTCAAGATCCCATGGAATACCAATTCCTATGTGGGAATTAAGTCTTAATGGCTGATACTGTGTCAGTACACCAACAGTATCAATACCTGAGTTAATACAATTGCTGAGTGGAAAATCGATTATTCTGTATTTTCCTCCAAACGCAACTGCAGGCTTTGCTACTTTTGCTGTTAAAACTCCAAGTCTACTGCCCTGACCACCGGCTAACAGCATAGCTATCATTTCTTTTTTAATCATGCTACCACCTCTGATGTTTAATTTACTATCTTAAGTTGTATAAATTATATCATATAATTCCGATTAAGTAAAAATAATTTTGTCTTTTTTTGGTGATTTTTCATACAATTTATTCACCTTTTTATTGTTACATTTTAACATATGTATTTTCAGTTAATTTTACGCTTTATTTTACACAGCACTTATATGCAGTATACATTTTATGCATTCCACATCATTATTATTACAATTATATGATGTCGGGCTCAAAAGCCACCAACCTTGATACCTACGGATTGTTCTGTGCTACGCACTCCCACGTCTACGCTACGCTTCGGTCCATGCTAAACATCTGCCACTTATTTCTCATAACCATAGTACCCCCTGCATATATAACTTTATGCGTTTTATGTTTGAAAAATATATGCTTTAGGCATATAATCTCTATGATGACTTTTAAATATCTTACTAAATATTAATATAAGGTAATATGATTCTGGAACATGTATACAAGCCTGCATAAGCTTTATGTTCTGACATCATGTCATCATCAGTTTATTAACAATAATTTATAGAAAGAGGAATATCATATGTTTAATATTGATTTTAATCATCCGATACATGTACATTTCATAGGCATAGGAGGCATAAGCATGAGTGGACTTGCCAGGATTCTTCTTGACAGGCACTTCACTGTCTCAGGTTCTGATGCACACGAATCAGAGCTTACAGATGAACTTGCAAAGGATGGATGTCTTATATCTTATCCACAGTCAGCAGACAATATCACTGGTGATATTGACCTTGTCGTATACACTGCTGCTATCCACCCTGACAACAAAGAACTTAAAGCCGCTATTGCTGCTGGTATTCCTACTATGACAAGAGCAGAACTGCTTGGTCAGATTATGAAGAACTATCACACAGCTGTCAATGTAGCTGGTACACATGGAAAAACAACAACGACTTCCATGATTACTGAAATTCTTCTTGCCGCCAACGCTGACCCAACTATATCTGTTGGTGGTATATTACACAGTATAGGCGGCAACATAAGAGTTGGAAGTTCAGACATTTTTGTTACAGAAGCATGTGAATACACAAACAGCTTCCTTTCTTTTAATCCTACGTTAAACATTATACTTAACGTTAAAGCTGACCACCTTGATTTCTTTAAAGACCTTGATGATATACGTCATTCATTTAAGCTCTTTACAGAAAAGCTTCCATCTGATGGAACCTTAGTTATCAACACAGATATTGATAATTACGAATACTTCTACCAGGATACAGACTGTGAGGTTATCACCTTCGGTTCTGATCCAGCCAGGTCAATGTACAGTGCTGCCGATATAAATCATGATGAATATGGACGCTGTTCTTACACTCTTCTTATTAATAATAAACCATCAGGAACTATAAAGCTTTCTGTTCCTGGCGTACACAATGTATACAATTCGCTTTCTGCAATCGCTGCATGTATTAAGCTTGGTATATCCATGGAAGCTATTCTTAAAGGTCTTGTGAATTTCACAGGTACTGACAGACGTTTCCAGAAAAAGGGAGTATTTAATGGAATAACAGTTGTAGATGACTATGCACATCATCCAGATGAGATAACTGCAACTCTTAATTCTGCAAAAATGTATCCACACAACAGAATATGGTGTGTATTCCAGCCACACACATATTCAAGAACTAAAGCACTTATGCCGGATTTTGCCAAAGCGCTTGCTCTTGCAGATAATGTTGTACTTGCCAAAATATATCCTGCTCGCGAAACAGATAATCTGGGAATAAGTTCTGCTAATCTTTGCAGTCTGATTAAAGCTGAAGGAAAAGAATGTTACTATTACGAATCATTTGAAGAAATTGAAGACTTTTTGAAAAAAAATTGTATCAACGGTGACCTGTTGATAACTATGGGGGCTGGTGATGTTTATAAAATCGGGGAAGACCTGTTAAAATAGGCATTTCTCCACTGTATAATATTTTTTCAACAAAGTTATCCACATTATCCACATTTTTATGTTGTTATACACAATATAAAAGTGTGGATTTTTTTGTTAACAACCTTTAAGTCAAAAATACAGCAAAATACATTATTTATACCACTTTGTCCACGAGTTATCCACATTATCCACAATATCCACAACAATATCCACCTGCTTTTAGCACACTTTTCATTTAATTTTCACTATGATATAATCTGCACTGGCAGAATATCTGCCGCTTAACATTATGTTACATCATAGCAATCATTAATCATCAGGAGGATAGACAAGCTATATTTATAGCTTTTAATATCATATGGGCAATCTTACATTAACTACAAAGAACAATTATGGATACACAGCCATTTCCAATATATTTATAAGCAGCTTTGTACCTGAAGCCAATGGCGAATTCGTAAAGGTATATCTTTATCTTTTACACCTTATAAGCACTGGCAATTCCAATATAAGTATCTCTTTACTTGCAGATACCTTTAACCAGACTGAGGCCGATATTATGAGAGCACTCAGATACTGGGACAAGCTCAATGTCATATCATTAACATTTGCCGGTAACAACGACAGCCTGTCCAACATAACCATCAATGACTTCAGCTCTGACAACAGTGCCGCCAGCACTACTAAAGCTGATTTTAACAATACCACATTTCCTGAAGCTGCCAAGCTGGCATCCCCAGCAGCTATAGCACCAACAGTGCCTGCTGCACCTTCATATAACATATCAGAAGGTCCAAAACATGTCGAACCTTCCAGCATGCAATATTCTGCGGAAAAGATAAGCGAGCTTAACTCCGATGAGAACTTTTCTATGCTGCTTTATGTTATAGAATCATACCTTGGACGTCCTCTGTCTATTAAAGAAACCAATGCAATAGTATACTTTTATGATTCGCTTGACTTTTCTATCGAACTTATAGATTATCTTTTTGAATATTGTGTAGAACACAACAAGAAAAGCATTAACTACATTGAAAAGGTTGCTCTTGCGTGGGCCGATAAAGGTATACATACTGTTACAGAAGCAAAGGAAGAAGTATCTAACCATACCGACTCTGTTTACCAGATTATGAAAGCCTTCGGAATCTCTAACAGAGATCCTGGACAGCATGAACGTGCCATGATATCTAAGTGGGCTGATACTTACTGCTTTGACACTGATATAATTATAGAGGCCTGCAACAGAACAATCAAAGCCATACACCAGCCAAGCTTTGAATATGCTGATACTATTCTTTCAAAGTGGAAAAGCTCAAACATCACAACTATGGCAGACATCAAAAAGGATGATGCAGCATATGCAGCAAGCAGCAACAGCAAAACCAGATATCAGAGTTCTGCCAAAACCGGTTCAACAAAATTCAACAACTTCCAGCAGCGTGATAAAAAATCCGATGACTGGTACAACTCTTTACTTAGCAATAACAATTAACCTGTCAGCATAGCTTATGTTTTACAGCTTACTGATATTACCAGATTTAACTTATCAATATATTTAATTATATGAAAAGGAGTAGTTATGTCGCTTACTAACACACAATATGCAGCTGTTATGCGTATGTACGATGATATTCATACACACAATGCAGCCATACAGAACGAGCGCTACAAAGAAGTAACAAGTCTTTGTCCACAATATCAGACAATCGAAGATGAGATAATCTCCCTTTCTATGCAGGAAGCTGCCAAACGTATCGGAAATGACTCATCTGACACGAATACTGATGAGTTCAATGAACGCCTGCAGTCCCTTATTAAACAAAAAGCTGTACTCCTTGCTTCTATAGGCAAGCCATCTGATTATCTTGACAATATTTATACATGCAAAAAATGTCAGGATACAGGATATATCAACGGCACCAGATGTTCATGCTTTAAGAAAAAAGCTATTGACCTTATATATCATGATTCCAATCTAAAGAACATCACTGCCAACGAAAACTTTTCAACATTTTCCTTTGACTGGTATGACAAAACAACTATTGATTCTGCAACAGGACTCACACCATACAATAATATTCACAAGGTATTTGATGTATGCCAGTCTTTTGTAAAAACTTTTGATACTAACTTTTCAAACCTTTTATTATTAGGAGAAACCGGTGTAGGAAAAACTTTCCTTTCCAACTGCATAGCCAAGGAACTGCTAGACAGCTATCACAGCGTTATATACCTCACTGCCATAGAGCTGTTCAAATGCTTTGAAAACAGTGACTTCAGCAAAGGCGAAGATGTGGAATATCAGGATGTCAGCTACTTTATTGACTGTGATCTTCTTATAATTGATGACCTTGGAACAGAAAGCTACAACTCTTATACCATTTCCAAGCTGTTTTATGTCATAAACGAAAGAATACTTAGAAGAAAGAGTGTTATTATATCAACTAATCTTTCTATGCCCCAGTTAGAGAATACATATTCAGAACGTATATTCTCAAGACTTATCAGTGCATATACAATACTCCGCTTATTCTGTGAAGATATAAGGGTACAAAAGGCTACAAAAGGAAAACATTAATTTTAAAAAATGTCAAATATAATCTTAAAAAATGCCAAATATAATTGACTTCTATAATATTTATGATTATAGTTAATTATGTATGTGTATTTAGAATTTAATTCACTGGAAAGTATGAATTAGATTCTTTATATAATAAATATTTTATCTATACAATGGAGGATAATACAATGCCACGAGACGAACGTCATACTGCAACAATTCCATACGGAACACTCGGAATCATTCCTTTAAAGAGCTGCTCTGCTATGGGCGAAAAGGTTGATGAATACCTTGTAAACTGGAGAGAACAAAGAGAACACGAGAATCAGTCTAATCTTGCATTTAGCGGATATAAAAGAGACAGCTATGTTGTAAGTGCCAGCACACCTAGATTCGGTTCAGGTGAAGGTAAAGGCGTCCTTAACGATTCTGTCCGTGGTTATGACTTATATATTATGGTAGATGTATGTAACTACAGCATCGAATATTCACTTTGCGGTAACACTAACCATATGTCACCTGATGACCACTACGCAGATCTTAAAAGAGTAATCGCTGCAGCCGGCGGAAAAGCAAGAAGAATCAATGTTATTATGCCATTCCTTTATGAAAGCAGACAGCATAAGAGATCTGGAAGAGAATCCCTTGACTGTTCTCTTATGCTTCAGGAGCTTACAGCTATGGGTGTTGAGAATATCATCACTTTTGATGCACATGATCCACGAGTACACAACTCTATTCCACTTAAGGGATTCGAGTCAGTATCATGCACATATCAGTTTATTAAGTACCTTTTACTAGGCGTAGATGATCTTCATATCGACAGCGAACATATGATGGTAATAAGCCCTGATGAGGGTGGTATGGGACGTGCTGTATACTTTGCCAATGTACTTGGCCTTGATATGGGTATGTTCTATAAGAGAAGAGATTACACTAAGATTGTTAACGGACGTAACCCTATCGTTGCCCACGAATTCCTTGGTACTAACGTAGAGGGCAAGGATGTTATCATTATCGACGATATGATATCTTCTGGTGAAAGTATGATAGATGTTGCTTCTGAGTTGAAGAAGAGAGGTGCAAGCAGAGTATTCTGTGCAACTACATTTGGTCTTTTCACTAACGGCTTTGATAAGTTCGATGAAGCTTACGAAAAGGGTATTATCGATAAGATTCTTACTACTAACCTTGTTTACCAGCCAGCAGAGCTTCTTTCTAAGCCTTGGTATATCAACGTAGACATGAGTAAATACATGGCTCTTCTTATTGATACACTTAACCATGATTCTTCAATCAGTGATCTTCTTAATCCTGTTGACAGAATCCAGAAGAGAGTTAAAGAGTATAACGAAAGATATGCTAAGTAATAGATGACCATAATGTCTTAGCATTTATATATATAACAGGGAATATTTATCAGTATAATGTATGGCGGCGGCTATATAATGTATTGGTAACTATTCCCTTTTTATTGCAGCTTACATCTTAAGATGATAAGGTACTGAATGTAATTAATATTTAATGTAATAATACAACCATTCATAACTAATAATAAATAAAGCTTTTCTGCAGCAATGCAACAAATAAAAAACGGTTACTATATTATCGCTATGTAATATAGTAACCGTTATTCTAAGTTATTCAATTGTGTTTTCCTCCAAATCATTATTCTTTTAATTAACTATTCTACAATGAATATAATTATTCATAATGCTTGGTATGTGTCATATTTCCATTGGACTATACCTTCCTTTCTCACTCAATTCCTTACATCTATATTAACATTCTTAATGAATGGTTTCGATATATAATCTATCTATTAATATATTATCTTATGAACTTGTCTCTTTTAATATAGTTAATATATATCTTTTATATCGATTATTAATATGTTTAAGGTCTTGTTTGTTTGTAACTGTATATTAACATGCACTTATTGATTTGTCAACTCTTTTTTAGATTATTTTTGTTTTATTTTCAACTTATCATTCACTTGTCATCTCGTTTGTTAATTATTTGAATTGTTTCAAAATTATAATATATTGTGTATACACATTTTAATTAATATTGTATTCCTTATACATACGTTCTCTTTCTTTTTCATCCGTCACTTTTGCTATATCTTCCACTCTTCCTCTTTTCTTTAGTTCCACTACTAATTTTGCAAGTTTTGCTTCTCCCTCCTCATAACTTTGTTTCTTCACACCCTCTATATATGCCTTTTCATCAAATTCTGTTAGCAACATATCTGTCACCTCCGCCATATTTTTACTAAGGATATCCTTTAGTACATTATCGCGTATTGCTTCATCAATTGCAAGTGCTACTGCCTCTGCAAATATTTCTTTCTTATTAACTGACTTCATTTCTTTCTTATATTTCTCCGTCAACATATCGCTTTTCACTCTTACAAGTGCAACAAATTTGGAGTACTCCATCAGCTTCTGGCACTTTTCCATCAGCTCCTGATTACACCCATAATTGATATTCAGTAATTGTACAACTACTTCTACACTTGGTTTATTTGTTTTATCAGCTTCTGTACCTGCTGTGTCTTTTAAGCCTTCCTTTTCTGGCACCTGCACAAATGCATCTGATAATCTTAGTTCCTGCTCTTCCGGCTGCTCTTCTGTTCCATTATAAAAAACAACATATCTTGGAAATGGTAATTTCACAAGGCGCTCATTATATATAAGCAGATTATTCTGATCTATATATCCCTTATACAACTCAGCAAAATATATAAGCCCTCTTACAGGCATATTGGGATTCACACTACTCTGATGCTCATAAAGATTCAATTCACTATTAATAATAAATGAAATATCATTCTTATACCCTATGTATATCGCATCTTCTATCGTGTTAATTGTAATCAGGCTCTCATCCATATGCTCTGTGTTATTCAATGCATTGTACAAACTAAGCAAATCCTTTTTATTATTAAAAACCTTTCTAAAAAGCGTATCCTTATATTTTCTATTTAACTTTAATTCCATATATTCTGCTCCTGTATTTTTATATTTACGTATATCAGCGCTATCTCTATTTCATCTATTAATAATATTATATATCTATAAAAACATACTTTTTATATATTTGCAATATCATTTTTATACTTTCGTTGTAATCGACCCAATATATGTTGTAATCAACTTATTTTTTGTTCATTAAACAAATCATATAAAAATAGAAAATATAAGATAATAAAAACGGTTACTATATTATCGCTATGTAATATAGTAACCGTTATTTTAAGTTATTCAATTGTGTTTTCCTCCAAATCATTATTCTTTTAATTAACTATTCT
>ERZ773204.1593-NODE-1593-length-17296-cov-3.775013_pt1 | contig 17296 bp, 19 predicted proteins | sample MGYA00581007_ERZ773204 | MGnify/ENA primary metagenome ERZ773204 (study PRJEB29015, sample SAMEA2737757) | human gut metagenome | biome: human gut; feature: human-associated habitat; material: faeces | place: China | collected 2012 ... | reverse complement strand
GAAAGTTTCCGCACGGGAACTTTCGGACGTCCGTGTTTTGCGAAGTCAAAACACATCATGTCGGAAAAACGTTAGTTTTTCGACAGATTAGAGCATTTCCTTACATATCAGGTTCAAATCGGTATAATATGCCGGTTCTTTCGGGGGAATGCCGCGAACTAAGAGCTGATACATCGTCATAACGGCGCGGAAGGACTCCTGCCAGAAGGACTGTCCGACGACGAAATCCACCGCGCCCTCGCGGAGATAGCGCTTCGCGGCCGGGGTCAGGTCGTTGCAGACGACGTGCACGCCCACGCCCGTATTGGCGCGGCGCAAACCGGCGATACAGCCGGAAATCGGCTGCGTGGACATATAGACTGCGCGAATCTGGCGGTCCTCGGTGACGGCTTTGGCGACCAACTCCTCGGTCAGCGAGTGCATCTCGTTGGTTTCGATGATCCGGTAGGCGTTCGAGGGGAAGCCAAGCTCGCTCAGATGGCTGCAAAAGCCGTCCACGCGGCCCTTGTGCGCCTCCATACGCATATTGCCGGTCACGACAAGCACGTGCTCGGAGTAGCGTATCAGCCGCGCCATGACGCCTGCGGCAATCGCACCGGCCTTCATGAGATCCTGCCCCACGAAGCAGGCGCGGCCGCTGTCCGGAATATCGCCGTCGTAGGTAATGACGCGAATGCCCTTATCAAGCGCCTGCCGGATGGCGAGGTAGACCTCGGGCGTGTTCTCCGCGCGGATGATGAGTCCGTCCACGCCGTCCTGCACCTGCTGTTCGATTGCGCCGACAAGCTCCTGACTGGTCATCGTGCGCAGCGGCACCTCGATCAGCTCGAATGAGTTATCTGCGATATAGCGCAGCGCCCGGCGGATGCCGCTGATGACCTGCCGGTTAAAGTAGGTATCCGTCCACTGCGGAATGAGGATGGCCGCCCGGTGAGTCGGCGCGGCCGCCGCCTTCTTGCAGGTATACCCCAGTTTTTCCGCCGCGCGGAGCACCTTTTCCCTCACCATCGGATTGACGTTCGGCCGTCCGTGCATTACGCGGTCAACTGTTCCGCGCGACACCCCGGCCAGCTCCGCCACCTGCTGCATTGTTACCGCCATACGCAAACTCTCCTTCTATTGCTAAAAGCCGTTTGTTCTCTGCTCTGTCCCCGCGGACAGCATCGAAAACATTATACGCGCAAACCGGTTTTCCGTCAAGATTTTTCGCGCACAACGCACAATCGCACAATGTTCTTCCGTCTTATTTTACCTTTCATTCTGCCGCAAAACCACCCCCGTTTTTTAGGCAGGATTACAATGTTTCGGGGCAGATATTGACCTTTACGCCGCCGCAGGGTATGATTAACACATACAGAAAAACCGGCTGCGGCTCTGCTCCGCAGTTCCAAATATCCGCACAATATGCAAAAGGAGATCATCTTATGCTTAATATTGGTGTTATCGGCTGCGGTGCTATCGGCCGCGATCATATCCGCCGTCTGACCGACCTCGTGCCGGGCTGTCAGGTCATTGCCTGCGCAGACTACTTCGAGGAGGCCGCCATCAAGGTCGCATCTCAGTACGACGGCGTTACCGCCTACAAGACCGGCGAGGAGCTGATTGCCGCGCCCGAGGTGCAGGCTGTTGTCATCACCTCATCCGACCCGAGCCACGCAGGCTACGTGCTCGAGGCACTGAAGGCCGGCAAGTTCATCTTCTGCGAGAAGCCGCTGGCGCAGAACGCAGAGGACTGCGAGAAGATCATCGCGGCGGAAACCGCGCACGGCAAGCGGCTGCTTCAGGTAGGCTTCATGCGCCGCTACGACCGCGGCTACGCCGAGATGAAGCGCATCATCGACTCCGGCGAGCTGGGCGCTCCGCTCATGATCCATGCGTGCCACCGCAACGTTTCTCAGCCGGACGGCTTCCAGACCGAGATGGGCGTATCCAACGTTGCTATCCACGAGCTGGACATCTGCCGCTGGCTGCTCGGCGACGAGTACGAGAGCGGTCAGGTGCTCAAGGTGCGTCAGTCCGCCTGTTCGACCAAGGGCTACGACAACCCGCAGATCGTTCTGCTCGAAACCAAGTCAGGCGCCCGCATCGACGTCGAGGTTCAGGTCGCGGACGCTTACGGCTACGACATTCAGTGCCAGGTCGTCTGCGAGAAGGGCACGGTCAACCTCCCCGACCCGTACGCAGTCGTCAAGCGCGCGAACGCTTCCCGCTCCTTCCCCATCCTGACCGACTGGAAGGACCGCTTCATCGAGGCGTATGACATCGAGCTGACCCACTGGGTCAAGACCCTCGAAGAAAAGGGCGAGCCGGACGGCCCGTCCGCATGGGACGGCTATGCTGCCTGCGTAGCGGCCGACGCCCTCAACCGCTCCCGCGGCACGGGCAGGTTCCTCCCCATCGAAACCATGGAGAAGCCGGAGCTTTACAAGTAATCCGCTTCCGTTTTCATCGTCCTCTCATTGTCCCTATGCGAGTCGAGGGGAAAAATATACCGCGCCGCTGTTCTCCCAAATCGCGGCGCGGAAAAACAAAGTCCTCCGCGCACCGTTTTCCCATGATTACGGTGCGCCGGAGGGCTTTTTCTCTGCACTTTTACTCCCGCAGGCTGAGCGGCGTATACGGCTCATGCTCGCGCACGCAGCGGTACGCCGGGCGGATGATCTTGTCGGTGTTGACAAGTTCTTCGAGGCGGTGTGCGCTCCAGCCGACGATACGCGCGATAGCGAAAACCGGCGTGTACAGCTCGGACGGCAGGCCAAGCATGGAGTAAACGAAGCCGGAATAGAAATCCACGTTGACCGAAACGCCCTTATAGATGTGGCGCTCCTCGGCGATGGCGTCGGGCGCGAGCCGCTCGACCATCTCATAGAGGGCGAAATCGGCGTCCCTTCCCTTTTCGTGCGCCAGCTGGCCGACGAACCGCTTGAACACCTGCGCGCGCGGGTCGGAAACCGAGTAGACCGCGTGACCTACGCCGTAGATGAGTCCCTTGCGGTCGAAGGCCTCGCGCCGCAGCAGCTTTTTCAGGTACTCCGCGACCTCGCTCTCGTCGGTCGGGTCGCTGACCTCGCGCTTCATGTCCTCGAACATCTGCACGACCTTGTAGTTCGCGCCGCCGTGCTTCGGGCCTTTAAGCGAGCCGAGCGCCGCCGAAATGACCGAATAGGTATCCGTGCCCGAGGAGGTGACAACGTGCGTGGTGAACGAGGAATTGTTGCCGCCGCCGTGCTCCATATGCAGCACGAGCGCCAGGTCGAGCACACTCGCTTCGAGCGGCGTGTACTGCATATCCGGGCGCAGCATCCGCAGCAGATTGGACGCCGTGGACAGGCTGTCCGAGGGATAATGGATATACATGCTGCCGCCGCACTCGTAGTGGTTGTAGGCGTGGTACGAGTAGACCGCGAGCATCGGGAACACGGAAATCAGCATCAGGCACTGCCGCAGGACGTTGGGCAGACTGATGTCGTCCGCGCGTTCATCGTAGGACGCGAGCGTCAGCACGCTGCGCGACAGGCTGTTCATCATGTCGTGCGTCGGCGCTTTCATGATAACGTCGCGCGTGAAGTTGGTCGGGAGCATGCGCCCCTGCGCGAGCAGGCTCTTGAAACTGCCAAGCTCCTTGGCGTCGGGCAGCCTGCCGAACAGCAGCAGATACGCGACTTCCTCGTAGCCCTTGCGTCCCTCGCGCACAAAGCCCTGCACGAGGTCCTCGATGCGTATGCCGCGATAGTACAGCTCGCCCGGGCACGGCTGCCGCACGCCGTTCACCTCGCGCTGCGCGATGATGTCCGAGATGTTGGTCAGTCCCGCCAATACGCCCTTGCCGTTGACGTCGCGCAGACCGCGCTTGACGTCGTATTCCCGATAAAGTCCCGCTTCGATGAGGTTGTTCTGCCTGCACAGTGCGGCCAGCTCCTCCATGCGGGGCGTTACGGTCAGAATGTTGTTCTCCGGTGTCATTTCATCGCCCTCTTTCATTCGCTGTCGTAAAACTGACGTTTTGACTTCGCAAAGTCTATTTTATGCGCGCCGAACGCGCGATACCCGATATTTGTAAAACCCGATCATGGTATATCAGATAATTTATTATATCAGACAGAAACGTCGTAAAAGACACGAATTTTTGAAGCTGCTGTAAATTTTTCATGAACAAGCAATAGACAAAAAAAGAGTGTCTGTCGATAAAGCAGGCACTCTTTTCGTTCTGTTGATTTTTACTGCGCGTCGGACTGCTCGGTTGCAGACTGATCAGCAGGCTGCTCGTCGGCGGTCTGCGCAGCATCGCTGCCCGGACGGGTCACAAGCGACTGAACGTCCTGCGGCAGGTAGTCATAAACGTTCTCGTAGGTGATGGTGCTGTACAGATCGGTGGTTTCGACCTGCGCCTCGTCCATCCACTGCTGAAGCAGCTCGTCCATCGAACCGGAAATCGCGGAAACGATGTCGTTCTTGTAGTTGTCGAGCTGGCTGTCGTCCAGCTTTACACGTTTGATGATGTGGTAGCCGTAGTCGCTCTTGACCAGCTCGGAAACCTCGTCCTCTGCCAGAGCCTTCGCGCCGTCATAGAACTCGGTGACCATCTGACCCTCGGTGAAGGTGTAGCCGTTCGGGTTGTTGGACAGACCGGTGTCCTCGCTGTACTCGTTCATCAGGGTATCGAAGTCCTCGCCGGCCTTGATGCGGTCGAGAATGGACTGCGCTTCCTTCTTTGCTTCCTCGTCGGTGCGCTTGGTCTCGCCGGACGCCGGGTCAACGGTGGAAATCAGAATGTGCTTCGCGGTGATGTAGTTCTCCTCGTAATACTTCTGAATATCCTCGTCAGACGGGGCGTTGACGCCGTTCTCGCCGAAGTAGTAATCGTTGAGCGCCTGATAGCACTGGCTGATGTACATGAAGTTCTGGTAGCTCTGGTCGGAGAAACCGAACTGCGCGATCTGGGTCAGATAAGCGTCCTTGCTGGTGTTGTCGATGCTGTTGCGGCGGATCTCAGCCATTTCCTTCTGCTCGTTGTAGCCGATCTTGAGGCCGAGCTCGTTGAACTTCTGCATGACGACGCGGGCGTAGATCGCCTGCTGCTCCGCTGCCTCCGGCATGGATGCGCCGAGGGACTTCGCCATGTCCTCGTTCGACCACAGGTCGGACATACCCATCTGTGCGTACATGCTTGCGTAATACTGCATATTGTAAAGCATATAACCCGAATATTCATCGGCCGCTACCGCGTCGCCGTTGACGGTCAGTACGGTTTCCGCATCCCCGTTCAGCGGCTTGTAGTGGATCATCATGCTCGACACGCCGCCGATGGTCGCGCCCATAACGACTGCGGTCATGGCAACCATTGCAGCTAAACGCTGTACTAATTTGCTCATGTTCTTCCAATCTCCTTGTATTAAACAGACTTTAATCAGTATAACACCATTTGCCGCCCGTTACAAGGAAAATCACAAAAACGACACAAAAGGCGTGTGCTTCCGGCGCAGGCGCATGATTTTTCTCCGAAGAGCCGCCCCGTAAAAGGGAAATAAATTGGACACATCAGCGTTTATACTATATATTGTGAAAGACAAACCGGCGGCGAAAACAGAAAGGAAGTCGGAACATGATCTGGTGCTGTCAGACAAAGGAATGCCACTGGGTATTTATCGGAAGCGCACGCGAGCAGGTCTGCCCGGAGTGCGGCAAGCGGAGCCTGCTCCCCGCGACGCGCGAGCAGCGGAAGAGCTTCCTGCGCGAACAGACGGCCCTGCTGCGGCCAAAGACCTCCTGAGCGCCCGTTTCCGGGCAGAACGAAAAAGAACTTCCGATGCTTTTCTGCGTTTCGGAAGTTCTTTCACTGTGAGTCCTCAGTTGTTGACATCGGTCTGTTTTTCTCCTTCACTTTGCCGTTTACCGCTCATCTTAGCGAGCGCGGCGGGAAGCTCTCAGAGTCTTTGCATCAATGCGGCCGTTCTCAAGCTCTATTGCGCGAGCTGCTACCAGACCATTAAAGAAACCCTTCATCATAATTCATGCACTCCTTTTAGTGTTTTTGTTTTCTTGAGATCCTCTTTCCTGATCTCTGGTATTATAATACACCGCAGAGGGCATAAAAACAAGAGTCAGCTTTTATGAATGTTGCACATCATAAGCATCATTTTATTGTGCATATTGACGATGGTGCTTGCGTAGTTTGCACATAGTTAACATTTTGTTTTTATTCAGTTTACACAATGAAGTGAGAGCAAAATAATTTGAAGGAAAGCGGTAAGCGAAAGAGCGGAAACACCGTTTTCCGCTCTGAGTCCGCATTATCATCGAATTTTGTACTCTTCCGCGAGTTTCTTAAACAGCGGCAGCGCTTTCTTGACCGTTTCGGTCTTGACGCAGTAGGAGATGCGCATATGGCCGGGAGCGCCGAAATCCGCGCCCGGAACGAGCAGCAGGTCGTATTTCTTCGCCCGCTCGCAGAATGCGCGGTCGTCCGCCTCCAGCGTGCGCGGGAACAGATAGAACGCGCCCTCGGGCTTGACGCAGGTATAGCCCATCTCGATCAGGCCGTTGTACAGCAGGTCGCGGTTGGTCCTGTAGACCGCAATATCGCTCGTCAGGTCGGCGCAGCGGGCCGCGACTCTCTGGAACAGGCTCGGTGCACACACGTAGCCGAGCGCACGGCCGGCGCCGCAGACCGCCGCGTAGAGGTCGGCGCTATCCGCAGCCTTGGGCGGCACGAGAACGTAGCCGATTCGCTCGCCCGGCAGGGACAGCGACTTGGAGTAGGAGTAGCAGACAACGGTATCGTCGTAGTAGTTCGGCACGAACGGAACGGTCACATTGTCGTACACGATCTCGCGATACGGCTCGTCCGAAATCAGGTAGATCGGGTGGCCGTATTCCTTTTCCTTTTCGCGCAGGAAGTCCGCCAGACGGACGATCGTCTGCTCGGAGTAGACCGCGCCGGACGGGTTGTTCGGAGAGTTGATGACGACCGCCTTGGTGTGCTCGCTCACGCGCTCCGCAAAGGCGTCGAAATCGATCTGGAAATCCTCGATAGACGGCGGAACGAGCACGCACTTCGCACCTGCGCCGCTCTCAATGAACATTTTATACTCCGGGAAGAAAGGAGCGAACACAACGAACTCGTCCCCCTCGCACGCGAGCGCACAGAACGCGCACATAAGCGCCGCCGCCGCGCCTGCGGTCAGGTAAAGGCTGTCGCCGGTGTAATCCGTGCCGAAACGGCGGTTGAGGTTGTCCGCAAGCGTCTTGCGAACGTCCGGTGCGCCCGGCGCGGAGGTGTAGCCGTGGATCGCGACCGGGTCGCCTGCGGCTTCGGCGAGAATGGCCTCGCGCACGGCGTCTGGCGCGGGAACGTTCGGGTTGCCGAGCGAAAAGTCAAGCACGTTTTCGCGGCCGACGATCGCGGCGCGCTGATTGCCGTATTCAAATATCTCACGAATGGTCGAGCGGTGGCTGCCCAGCTCGTACATATGTCTGTTTATCACAGGTATCGCCCCTTTCAGATATTTGTATTATAGCATAGTAACACGCGAAAGTGAAGAGCCTGTTGCGGCCGCGCGTTACAGGATTCTGCGGACCGGCTTTTCCTCGACCGCCTTGACCGGCTTGCAGGGGTTGCCGAAGGCGAGCCAGCCGGCAGGGACGTCCCCCGTTACGACGCTGCCCGCACCGATGACCGCGTTGTCGCCGATGGTGACGCCCGGACAGATCTGCGTGCCCATGCCGATCCAGACGTTGCTGCCGATGGTGATGGACTTCGCGTACTCGAGTCCCTCGCGGCGCAGCTTGACCTCGAAGGGATGGCCGGCGGTCGAAATCGTGCAGTTCGGGCCGATAAAGACGTTGTTGCCGATGGTGACGGTCGCGCCGTCCAGAATAACGAGGTTGTGGTTCGCGTAGAAGCCGCGGCCGATGCAGATGTTCTTGCCGTAGTCCACGTAGAACGGCGGCTCGATCACCGCGTCCTCACCGCAGATGCCGAGAAGCTCCTGCAAAAGCGCCGTGCGCTTCTCCCCCTCGTCCCAGCGCAGCTGATTGTACTCCATGCACAGGTTTTTCGCCCATGTGCGCTTGTTAATCAGCTGCGGGTCGTGGTTTGCGTTGTAAAGCTGACCCAGACGGGCCTTTTCACTCTCTGTCATGTTTATCTCTCCCTGTCTTTTCGCTATAATTATTTTCATCCCGCTCAATCTGCCTGCTGTTCGCGCTTTTGCGCGTATATTATCAAAATCTGCGCAGCAGATTTATAAAAACCGGGAGCATGTATCTCGGTTTTTATACCGCTAAAGAGAAAAAAGTTTCCACGGAACTTTTTTCCGTCCGTGTTTTGCGAAGTCAAAACACAGATTTCCGTGGAACCTGTTCCACGGAAGCTCAGTTCTGATGTCGTACAAGCTCATAGTCGTCGCCCGAGCGGTAATACGGGCAGCTTTTTCCGCTCGACATCAGCCGGTAGAACTCGTCCTCGTCCAGATACGCCTCGCAGACGTATTCATCCATTTCGTCGTCATACACATTATAGGCGCAGTCATCGCAGTTTCCGGTCATGTGCGCACCCCATTTCTTCTGTTACTGCTAACAGCATATCATATTTCGTTAAAAAGTTCAATTCCGTGCTTTTTATTTTGTGCAGTCTGTGCTATGATACAATAGAAATCTAATTACTCACCAGGGAGTGTGATTGATATGAAACTCTATACGTTTGATAACGGCGATGGTGTAAAGCGCGTCGGCGTCGAGCTTACCGGCTTCCCCGGCCTTATCCGAGATGTACGCGACTTCGGCCTGCCCTACCGCGACATGACCGACCTCATCCGCCGCATCACCCCGTCCGAAAAGGAGCGCCTGTCCGACCCCGAGGCGGCCATCGGGGGCGCACCGCTGCGCCTGTCCGCCGTCCGCGTCTGCTCGCCCATTCCGCACCCCGAGCAGGACATCATCTGTCTTGGCGTCAACTACGCCGCGCACGCCGACGAGAGCGCCCAGTTCGACCGCAAGGCGTTCCTGCTCGACCGCAAGAAGGCGACCTATTTCAGCAAGCGCGCCTACCAGACGAGCGGCACGGACGACCTCATTCCCGCCTACCCGGACATCGTGACCAGTCTGGACTACGAGGCCGAGCTTGCCGTCATCATCGGCCGCGACTGCAAGAATGTGCGCGAGCGCGACGCCGCCGCCTGCATTTTCGGCTACACCGTGATGAACGACGTTTCCGCACGCAACCTCCAGACCGAGCACAACCAGTGGTACTTCGGCAAGTCGCTCGACGGCTTCACCCCGCTCGGCCCGTGCATCATCACCGAGGACGAGGTCCCCTATCCGCCCGAGCTTGCGATTTCCTCGACCGTCAACGGCGAGACCCGCCAGAACAGCAACACCCGCTACCTGCTGCACTCCATTTCGGAGATCATCGCGGAGCTGTCGCAGGGCATGACCCTGCTCGCGGGCACGATCATCGCGACCGGCACCCCGGCCGGCGTCGGCATGGGCTTCAACCCGCCGAAATTCCTCAAATCCGGCGACATCGTCACCTGCGAGATCGAGAAAATCGGCAAGCTGACCAACATGGTAAAGTAAAGGGGCGCGACAGAAATGGCGAAGAAAGCATCTGCTGAAAAAACCAACGTCATGCGTGTACTGGAGCAGCACAAAATCCCCTACACGCCTCACGAGTACCCCCACGGCAAGGAAGCCGTAGACGGCGCATCGGTCGCCCATCTGCTCGGTCAGGACCCGGCGCAGGTGTTCAAGACGCTCGTCGCCCGCGGCAAATCGGGCGGCTTCCACGTATTCGTTATCCCGGTCGAAAAGGAGCTTGACCTCAAAAAGGCGGCCAAGGCAGCCGGAGAAAAGTCGGTTGAGATGGTCCACGTCAAGGAGCTTCTCGGTCTGACCGGCTACGTGCGCGGCGGCTGCTCGCCGGTCGGCATGAAAAAGGCGTTCCCGACCGTGTTTGACGAGAGCGTGTTGAGCGTTCCGACCGTCATGGTCTCCGCCGGCAAAATCGGCTTCCAGATCGAATGCGCCCCGTCCGACCTTATCGGCCTTGTCCGCGCACAGACCGCACCCATCACGATCGACTGAGCGCCTGCACGTCCGGATAGAGCGCAAACACGGTCTGCACGCCGCAGCCGCTGAGCTGTGCGAGCTTCGCCGCGAGCGTTTCCCCGTCGTCGAACAGCACGAAATGTGCGCCGCCCTCGCGGTCGGTGTAGGTAAAGTACCGTGCGCACAGCTCGCGCGAGAAAAACACCTGCGCACCGGTTTCCGCGAGAAGCGCCGTCCGCGCCGCCGCCGAGAGCGGCTTTCCGTCCGGAGAGGCGGACGGGAGGGTAAAATCCTGCGACACCGGCTGTAAAAACGCCGCGATGCGGTGTGCGCCGTAGATGCCCTGCAAGGACGAAAAATACGCCGTGAGACTCCCGCCCGAAAGCGCGGTCGAGGCGGTCAGCACGGCGTGGTCCAGACTGCGCCCGATGCTCACCGGCACGAAAAGCGGTATCCCTTCGGCGTCCAGCGCCTCATCGAACGCGCGGAGCAGCGCGAGGGACGAGGCGGTTTCATGCTCGAAATCCGCAAACACACCCGGGGCGTTCACACGCCTTGCCTCAAAAACGAGGTCGGCGGCGAGCCGTTCCGGGTCGCACAGCGTCATTTCGCCCGGTGAATCGCACAGCCCGAGAAAACAGCCGCGCTGCACGCCCGGCACCCGGCGGCGCTCCAGCGCACCCGAGGCGCTGACTCCCATACACAGGTGAAGCACCTGAAGTCCCTGCTCGGCGGCGCGGACCGCGTCCCGTCCGGCGCAGACGGCTACCAGATTTTTGGTGAAAACCATGAAGAACGACTCCTTTGCATTATCGTGATGTCACTCTGGACTTTTACGGTAAATTCCTTTACACTATACGCAGGGAGTTCTGCTTTCATGACTTCCCGACCAATCCCGGACGAATTTCTCCGTCCGATAGAAAGAGTGTACGAATGAGCAAATTCATACCCGATTACGTTTTCGACTCGATTTTCGACATCACGCCCGAACTTCTGAAGCGCCATGGCATCCGCGCCGCGCTCATCGACCTGGACGGCACGATGGTGTCGCACAAGACCGCCCTGCCGACCGACGAGGTCGCATCGTTCGTCCGCCGTCTGGAGGACGCGGGCATCCATGTCGTGGTCTTTTCCAACAACAACGCGCAGCGCGTCGGCAGATTCTGCGAGCCGCTCGGCGTGGACTTCATCAGCCGCGCCCACAAGCCGTTCGCTCGCGCCTATGCACAGGCTGTGGACAAGCTCGGCCTGCCCATCTCGCAGATCGCCGTCATCGGTGACCAGATCTACACCGATGTGTTCGGCGGCAACCGCGCAGGCGCACTGACCTGCTACGTGGAAACGCTCGACCGGCGTTTCTTCTGGATCAACGTCCGCTATCAGCTCGAACGCGGCTTTATCGCACGCGGACGGCGCAGAATGGAGGCGCGGCGCCATGAATGAACCCAAATTTGGCCCCGCCGGCAACTCGGAGTCCTTCACCGCCGCCGGCTTCAAGAAAAGCGAGGACGCGCCCGCGTGGCTCGCACAGATGGGCCTTACCGCCTTTGAGTACCAGTGCGGCCGCGGCGTCAGATGCGGCGAGGAGACCGCGCTCAAAATCGGCGCGGCGGCCCGTCGGCACGGCATCACCATGAGCATCCACGCGCCGTACTTCATCAACCTCTCCTCCGAGGAGAGCGAACGCATGGAGAAAAACGTCGGCTACGTGCTCGAAACCGCGCGTCTGGCCGTGCCGCTCGGCGCGACCCGCATGGTCGTCCACTGCGGCGGTCAGGGCAAGCTGACGCGCGACCGCGCTATGCGCAACTCCCACGCGAATGTCCGCAATATCCTGCGTGCGCTCGACGAAAACCACCTCACCGGCTGCACGGTCTGTCTCGAGACCATGGGCAAGAAGAGCGTGCTCGGCACGGCGGAGGAGGTCTGCGAGCTGGTCGCGGCGGACGACCGTCTGCTGCCCTGCATCGACTTCGGCCACCTCAACTGCCGCACGGGCGGCCGCATGAGCACGCGCGAGGAGGTCAGGGCGCTGTTCGACCTGATGGAGAACACCATCGGCCGCGAGCGCACCGCAAAGCTGCACGCACATTTCTCGCACATCGAATACAACGACAAGGGCGAGGTGCGCCACCTGACGTTCGCGGACACGGTCTACGGCCCGGACTTTGCGCCGGTCGCCGAGGAAACCGCCGCACGCGGCTACACACCGACGTTTATCTGCGAATCCGCCGGGACACAGGCGGAGGACGCGCTGTCCATGAAGCGCTGCTATCAAACCTGCAAGGGGGAATAATGATATGAAAAAAGTATTACTCATCCACGGACCCAATCTCAACCTGACGGGCATGCGCGAGCCGGGCATTTACGGCACGGATACGCTTGCGTCCATCAACGCCGATGTCGTGCAGAAGTGCGAGCGGCTCGGCATGGACTGCTCGGTTTTCCAGTCCAACTCCGAGGGCGCGCTCATCGACCGCATCCATGCGGCGCGTGAGGACTGCGACGCCATCATCATGAACGCGGGCGCGTACACGCATTACAGCTACGCCATCCGCGATGCGATTGCGGCCGTCCGCCTGCCCTGCGTCGAGGTACATATGTCCAACGTCCACGCACGCGAGGAATTCCGTCACAAGTCGGTCATCGGCCCGGTCTGCGCCGGCGTTATCGCGGGCTTCGGCAAGCAGAGCTACCTGCTCGCGGTCGATGCCGTCAAGTCTATCATCGGTTAAGAGGCGAAAAACACATGAAACGAGACGATCTGAGAGCTTTTCTCGCGGAAAAGCCGTATGACGCGATGGTGCTGACGAGCGAGATCAGCCGCCGCTACGCGACCGGCTTCCACTCTACCGCCGGTGCGGTCTATCTCTCCGCGAAGCAGGCGGTGTTCTTCACCGATTTCCGCTATGTCGAGGCGGCCCGCGCCGCTGTCTCCGACTTCGAGGTGCGCGAAATCAAGGTCGGTCAGAGCTATTCCGCTCTTATCAACGAGCTGATCGACACGGACGGCGCGAAAAAAATCGCGCTGGAGGACAAGACCCTGACCTACGCGGAATTCATGTCATGGTCAACCGCACTCCACGGGACGGCTGTCCGTCTGGAGGACGGTGTGGAGAGCCTGCGCATCATGAAGGAGGATACCGAGGTCGAGAAAATCGTTGCCGCGCAGCGCATCGCCGAGCAGGCGCTCGAGGAAGTGCTGAACGACATCAAGGTTGGTGTCACCGAAAAGGAGCTCGCCGCACGCCTCACCTATCTCATGCTGCACCACGGCGCGGAGAATATGTCGTTCGACCCCATCGTGGTTTCGGGCGCGAACAGCTCCAAGCCGCACGGCGTGCCCACCGAAAAGACCATCGAGGCGGGCGACTTCGTGACGATGGACTTCGGCTGCATCTATGACGGCTACTGCTCGGATATGACGCGCACGATCGCAGTCGGCCACGTGACCGACGAGATGCAGACGGTCTACGACACCGTGCTGAACGCCCAGCTTGCGGGCATTGCGTGCTGCAAGGCAGGCGTTTCCGGACGTGACGTCGATGCGGCAGGCCGCCGTGTCATTGAGGCGGCAGGCTACGGCGACGCCTTCGGCCACGGCTTCGGTCACGGCGTCGGTCTGGAAATCCATGAAGCGCCGACCGCTTCCCCGCGCGGCGCCGCTCCGCTCCCGGCGGGCAGCATCGTCACCGCCGAGCCGGGCATCTATCTCCCCGGAAAGTTCGGCGTGCGCATCGAGGATATGCTCTACGTCATCGAGGACGGCTGCATCGACCTCACCGACGCGCCGAAATCGCTGGTTATTCTCTAAAAAAAAGCAAAAACAAGGGTATCTGCCTGAGATGAGCAGATACCCTTTTTCTTATCCGTTTTCCGTTTTGCTTTCGTTTTTCTGCTGTTCCTTCGCCTTGGCGGCGGCGCGGCGCTCGCGTGCGCTCACGGGCGGAACGGTCGTTTCCGCGTGAACGAACTCGCGCGTTTCCGCGTCAAGACGCTTGTCGCCGCGGTAGTCGTTCGTGTCCTCGGACAGACCGCGTTTTTTCAGCAGATGGTTGATGTACTCGGAAACGATGCTGTAAATCACGGCGAACAGCGGCACGCCGATAGCCATGCCGACAAAGCCGAACAGACCTCCGAAAATCAGGATGGCGAACATGACCCAGAAGCTCGAAAGACCGGTCGAGTTGCCGAGGATTTTCGGGCCGAGGATGTTGCCGTCGATCTGCTGAAGAATGATGATGAAAATGACGAAATAAAGCGCCTGAAGCGGACTTACCACCATGATAAGGATGGCGCTCGGCACGGCGCCGATGAACGGGCCGAAGAACGGAATGATGTTCGTAATGCCGATGATGACCGAAATCAGCAGCGCGTAGGACGACTCGATGCCGAGCAGGCCGACCGCCATCATGATGCGCATGCCGATGAAGCACAGCACGCCGATAATCAGCGAGTCGATGAGCTTGCCGGTGATAAAGCCGCCGAAAACGCGGTGAATGTGCGCGACGCGCTCGATAACGGAGTTCGCCCGCTCGATGGAGAACAGGCTGTACGTCATTTTCTTCGCCTGGGCGCAGAAGGTTTCCTTGCCGTTTAAGATATAGAGGGCGATAATGATGCCGATGAGAATATCAACGACGACCGAAACCGTCGTAACGACGCCCGTCATCATGGTGACGAGGTGCGGCAGCGCGATATTCTGCACCCAGTTGACCAGCTGTGCGGAGAACTGCTCGTAGACCTGCATGAAGTTGCGTGCGATGACCGGATTATCCTTCAGAAGGCCGCTCACCCACTGGGACACCTCGTTCATATAGGAGTCCGCCGACTCGACGAGCGAGAAGATGCTGACAACGAGCTGCGGCAGCACCATCCACAACAGGCCTGTCACGACCGCGACGCCAATGAGCAGCGTCAGACCGCTGCATATGCCCTTGGCGATGCGCGTTCCGTGCTGAAAGCGTTTGGTCATCGGCGGCTGGATGCGCCGGTAGAGCATATTGAAAATCGGCATGAGCAGGTACGCCATGACAAAGCCGTAAATGAACGGGCTGAGCGCACCGAACAGCTTTTTTACAATTTTCCAGATAAACGGAAGCTGCTGCAAAAGGAACGCCACGACAACGCAGCATACGATCACGCAGAACGCGGTCAGACCCCACTGAAAGTAGTGCGGCCGGTCGCTCAGCTTGTTTTTTTTCGGTTGATTTGGTGACTCCAAAAATAGGCTCCTTTCCTGCCCGTTCGCGCGGAACAGGCATCAGACTCGTTTCTGCTCAGTCCTCGTCATCGAAAAAGACGCGCCAGAGCATATACAGCCAGCTCGCCGCGAACGCCACAAAGAACAGCGTGCGCAGCTTTTTGAAGCACTTGGAAAAGCAGGTCCGTGTGAACAATGCCAACATCGAGCCCGTATTCTTGAAGCACTTGGAGAAGCAGGCGCCGAGCCACAGGCCGAGCGAGAGCAGACAGGTTTCGAAAATCGCGAAATCGAACAGCGAGAAGCCGTGCGCCTTTTCTACGGCATGATTGGTCCAGCGGCTCGCGGTGTCGCGGGCCTCGTCGGCGTAATGGAGCATCTGCTCGGCGCGGGCGCGAAGGGCTTCGCGGTCTACGTTTTCCAGATAGTTTTTCATAGCGTAACTCTCCTTTTCCGGATAGATTTTCTTTTATCAGCCGTGCGTTCTGCGCGGCTCTGCGTTTGCCTTTGCGATGCTGCACGGGGTCGTGCCCATGGACGAAATGCGTCCCATGCGCATGCCGATGGCGGCGGCAAGCTCGTCCGCGTTCGCAGAACCGGTTTCGCGGAGCGCCGCCTGTAAAATCAGACCGGCCGCCCGGGCGTCCGAGCCTGCCTCGTGATGGTCGAGTGCGATGCCGAGGTAGTCGGACACGGTATCGAGCTTGTGGTTGGTCAAATTCGGCCACACGCGCTGCGACACCTTGACCGTGCAGAGATAGCGGCAGTCGGGCATTTGAAGGCCGTAATGCGAAAGGCACGCGCAGAGAACGCCGGTGTCGAACATCGCGTTGTGCGCGACGAGCACGCTGCCCTCGGCGCGGGGCGCAATCTCACGCCAGAACTCCGCGAACGACGGCGCGCCCTGCACCATATTTTCCTTGATGTGGTTGACGCGAACGTTGCCCCAGTGAAATTTACCCGCGCAGGACGGCGGCTTTAAGAGCGAAACGCGCTCCCCTGCGAGCTTTCCGTCCTCGAAAATGCTGACGCCGAGCGCACACGCGCTGAGGGGCGAAGCGTTGCCGGTCTCGAAATCCAGTGCGAAATAGGTCATACGCGCACCTCCCGGCCGGCGGACGCGCGTTCCTTGCCTGCGAGCAGGAAGCGGTAGAACGGCGCAAGGCGGCGCATAGTATCGAGCATCGGCCCTACAAACGAGCCGTCCAGTACGGGCGCGAAGTTCTCGCTCTCGCGGAAGTCCACGCCGATTTCCTTGCGGTTCAGCCAGTCCTGATACTCCGGCTTTGCGTCGGGATACTTCGGGCGCTTGTACATCTCGCCCGCGAGCGTCACCTCGGGGCAGCGCTTTACGGCCTCGAACGCTTCGAGAAACAGCTTATCCTCGTGCAGTATCATGTCGCGCAGCGCCTGCATCTCGCCCGTGCCCCACGCGCCCCAGCAGCCCCACGCCCAGTATTCGGGGTGCAGCTCGAAATAGTAGCACGGGACGGACTCATGCTGACGGCGCGCTCTGCGGAAGAAAAGCCACATATTCGCGCGGTAGAGCGTTTTGTCCTTGGTGTATCGGGTGTCGCGGCGCACGCGCGAAACCATGCGCGAGGGCACGGTGACGAACTGCTCGTCGATCTGCTGCATGACCGGCGTCATCTGCTCGATCAGCTCATAAAATGGTGTGATGGCGAGTTTTTTGATCTCTGCCTTGTGTTCTTCGTAAAAATCCTTGCTGTTTTGCAGGCGGTTAAGCGAAAGCAGGTCAACGCCTGCCGCGGAAAAGCCTGTGAATGCCATAATAGTTTTCTGTTCCACCTTTGATTTAATGCGGAAGAAATGAAAATTTCCCCTGATTATATTTTAACCCCTCCCGTATACTAAAGCAAGGAGAATTTCGCCTCTAATATGTTAAGAAAATATGTCCGCGCGCTTCGCTTTATTTTGACAAGTCCCTTCTCTGCGGTGTATAATACAGTATTATACCAAAAAATATCCCGGGAGGCTGATTACTATGAAGAACCCTGAAAAGCTGCTTGACCTGCTCAGCCAGGA
>ERZ773204.1582-NODE-1582-length-17347-cov-60.740747_pt1 | contig 17347 bp, 11 predicted proteins | sample MGYA00581007_ERZ773204 | MGnify/ENA primary metagenome ERZ773204 (study PRJEB29015, sample SAMEA2737757) | human gut metagenome | biome: human gut; feature: human-associated habitat; material: faeces | place: China | collected 2012 ... | reverse complement strand
CCATGTAAAGTTCTTCTTCTCCATCATTGAAGAAATAGAAGATCCGGCTGTGCTCCAGGAAATTTCCAACGATCGAACGGACTTCAATATTCTCGCTCACCCCTGGAATTCCGACTTTTAAGCAGCAGATTCCGCGGACAATAAGCTGAATCTTAACGCCTGCTGCAGACGCTTCATAAAGGGACTCGATGATTCCCGGATCGCAGAGTGAATTCATTTTCGCAATGATTTTTGCAGGTTTTCCTTCCTTTGCATGCTTTGTCTCGCGGCGGATCAGCTTTGTAAACTTCGTGCGAAGCCAGATTGGTGCAACCGCAAGTTCATTCCATGACAATGGTTCTGAATAGCCGGACAACATATTAAATACAGCAGTTGCATCCTCTCCAATCGCACCATCACAGGTAAAAATACCACAGTCTGTATATAATTTTGCGGTGGAATCGTTGTAGTTACCGGTTCCAAGATGCACATAACGCCGGATACCATCTTCCTCTCTCCGGACAACCAACGCTATTTTGCTGTGGGTTTTCAGTCCAACCAGACCATAGATAACATGACAGCCTGCCTGCTCTAATTTTTTTGCCCAGACAATATTGTTTTCCTCATCAAATCGCGCCTTTAACTCCACTAAAACAGAAACCTGCTTGCCGTTTTCAGCCGCCTGTGCCAATGAAGCAATAATTGGTGAATTGCCGCTGACACGGTAAAGCGTCTGTTTGATGGCAAGTACATCCGGATCCACAGATGCCTGACGTATAAAATCAACCACCGGATCAAACGTCTGGTATGGATGATGCAAAAGGATATCTCCTTTTCGGATCTCATCAAAAATATTTTCCCCCGGTATGATCTCCGGCACACGCTGTGGCGTGTAAGGCTCATTCCGCAGGTCATCACAGCCTTCTAATCCATACATTTTCATCAAAAACGTGAAATCAATCGGTCCGTTGATCTGGAAAATATCCTGTTCTGCCACTTTTAATTCATCTTTTAAGAAGTTTAACAGCTTTTTGTCAATGCCATCTTCTACTTCCAGACGGATAACCTCGCCCCACTGACGCATTTTTAACTGTTTCTGAATCTCTTTTAGCAGGTCAGCCGCCTCATCCTCATCAATCGACAGATCGGCATTTCGCATAACACGGTAAGGATATGCGCAGAGTACATCGTAGTTTAAAAACAGTTTATCAATATTTCGCTCAATGACCTGCTCTAATAAAATGAAGGTCTTTTCATTTCCATCTTCCGAAGGGATATGTACCAGTCGTGGCAATACGCTTGGAACCTGAACGGTTGCAAATTCAATTTCCTCTTTTTCTGATTTTCCTTTTTTCTTGGAAAGAAGTGCTGCAATGTTCAATGTCTTGTTCCGAATCAGTGGAAATGGTCTTGAGGCATCCACCGCCATCGGGGTGAGTACCGGATATACATTGTCTTCAAAATAACGGTCCACAAACGCAGCCTGTGACTCACTCAGATCTTCAAACGCATCCATCACAACAATTCCATGCTGGTGCATAAGTGGCACAAGAGAACGGTTATAGGTATTGTACTGAAGTGTGACAAGCTCTCTCGTGCGCTCATTGATCTTCTCTAACTGTTCTGATGCTGACATTCCGGCAATGTCTTTTTTCTTATAATTGGCGTGTACCATATCCTTCAGGGAAGCGACACGCACCATGAAAAATTCGTCCAGATTTGACGAAGTGATACTGACAAACTTTAATCGCTCCAGAAGCGGAATGGATTTATCTCTCGCTTCGTTTAATACGCGGTGATTAAATTTCAGCCAGCTTAATTCCCTGTTTTCGTAATATTCCGGTTTTTTAAAATCCTGTTCTTTCTCCATAAGATAAACCTAGCCTTTCCATTGGTTGACTGTCAGCCGTAGACTCTCTTCTCTTTGATCACCGGCTTTATGCTGAATATATTTTCAAAATATGACGTTTTGGCATCAAACAGTGCTTTTTCCAAAGCAATATCATCCATTGTCTCAATTGTGATCACAAGCTCTCTTCCCTTGACCGCCGCCTTCACATTCTTAAACTTCTGCTTGTGGCTCCGGTCCATTGCATTGGATACACGAAGGATTGCAGAAAGTTTTGCAACGGACAGATAACTGTCATGATCCAGTTTATCTGCGAGATCTTCATAGTCAGGAAGCGGCCATGTATTATATAATACTGTGTTTGCAACAATCTCACGCTCTTTGTGTGTCAGTCCGATGATCTCGGAAGCCATAATAATGTCATAGGAGCAGGACGGTCCGTTGGCAAAACTGATATATTTTCCGCAGTCATGTAAAATGGCAGCCACCTGCAAAAGCAGCCGTTCTCTTCTGCCAAGTCCATGTACTTTTTTCATCGTATCAAAAATAAGGGTTGCCATCTGCGTCAGTGCATCAATATGTGGGGTGTAACTCATGTAACGCTCGGAAAGATTTCTTGCGGCAGATAAGACATCCGCCTCAAAATCATGTTCTACCCGGATCATATTATTCTTCTGTGCATAGTGGAATGCGATACCATCGCTGACATTCGTTCCCGGTGCCCAGAGACTCTCTGCGCCGATGCTCTCCGCCATGCATTTAAAGATCATCATATATGGAATGACAAGCGCATCACTCTCATTCGAAAGGTTCAATTCCTCTGAGATTTCCTCTAATGTCTTCTCATCCAGCTTTCTGATGTACTTTAAGAACTTTGCTGCCTCTATGGTATTGTCTTCCTTGTTTTTTTCTACTTTTCTGCTGATCTCTGATATATAATCACCGATGATGATCAGGTATTTGATCTTCGTCTCCTGAAGATACATAGCTTTAAAAACTTCAAGTTCCTTGTCAACAAGTTCTTCTACCTGAAGTTCATACTGTGCCAGATTGTTACTTTTTCTTGCAAGCTGCTCCCGCATACGCATGGTGCCGAGTGCCAGATGCTGTGTTGTGACTACTTTTCCCTTTGAGAATACCGTGATCTGCATACCGCCGCCTCCGGCATCCACAACTGCTGCACCTTTCTGGATCATACGCTCAAAATCTTCCCGCATGGCAACCGATTTATAACTGATAAAGCGATGCTCAGAGTTACTTAAAACTTTTACGAGAAGTCCTGTCCGGATGCGGATCTGGTCTAAGATAAAAAGTTCATTTTCAGCGTTTCTCAAGGCTGCGGCAGCATACGCTTCGTAGCTGTCCACCCGGTAGCCGTCCATGATCTTTTTGTACTCGGCAAGCGTATCACACAGCGCCTCCACAAGTTCATATCCGATACTTCCCTTGGAATATGCATCTCTTCCGAGCTCAATCCTGCTCCGGATATAATCGATGTCACGGATTTTCTTCTTTCCCGAAATCTCAAATATTTTAATACTTACTTCATAAGAACCGATATAAATTGCTGCGAATGTATGGATCACCAGATGTCTGCCTCCTCATTTCTTTTGTATATCTCTATTATACCAATTTTTTATTCTTTTCCAAGTAAATAGTTGATAAATTGCTGTGCCGTCCTGCCGGATAATCCGCCGTGGGAAAGCTCCCATTTATTGGCCTCAGCAAGCAAAGTGTCCTCATCCATGGAAACCTGATATTTTTCTGCAAGTACTTTGACAATATTCTGGAATTCCTTCTTGTTCGGTGCGCCAAAGTAGATGGAAACACCAAATCTTGCATACAGGGATAGTTTTTCCTGTACAGTATCGGAAGTATGCATATCCTCACGCATTTCCTCTTTATCCGAAAATGTTTCACGGATCAGGTGGCGTCTGTTGGAGGTCGCATAGATCAGTACGTTGTCCGGTTTTTTCTCAAGACCGCCCTCGATCACTGCCTTCAGATATTTATATTCAATCTCAAACTCTTCAAAAGAGAGATCGTCCATATAAATAATGAACTTGTAATTGCGGTTTTTGATCTGTGCGATGACATCATTCAGATCACAGAACTGGTGCTTGTACACTTCGATCAGACGTAAGCCTCTATCATAGTACTGGTTTGCAATGGCTTTGATACTGGTGGATTTTCCGGTTCCGGCATCTCCATATAACAGACAGTTATTTGCCTGCTTTCCGTTGACAAATGCTTCCGTATTGTCGATGAGTTTCTGTTTTGCAAGCTCATAGCCGACCAGATCGTCTAATTTCACATGGGCAATATTTGTGATCGGCACGATCTCCACGTCTCCCTTTTCCCTGTGCTGAATGCGGAATGCCTTGTGAAGTCCTAGTTTGGCAACGCCAAAATCTTTATAAAATGCCGTCACTGCATCTTTAAATCCGGACACATCTGTGGAAGCTTCCAGCTTTAACTTCAACTCATTGATGCGCTCCTTGATCCTCTTATTAAAAATCTTTCCGCTCCCTGTCATGCTCTGATAATCAGTGATGGCATCCATACAGTCCATCTCAAAATAAGAGGCAAGTTTTCCAAAATCAAAATCAAAAAGCGATTTTATAATCTCAAAATCATGCAGTACGATCTGATTAATGGAGCCTTCTACTTCGCCGCGGATCTCACAGGCTTTGCTGTAGGCATTCTCATTGTTGACTAAAATAAATGCCAGAAAGCTGTGCCACAGATTTCCCTCGAAGCCATGGCTTACTGCAAGCTCCATTAACTGGTTCAAACTCTCATACAAAAGAGATTCCACATCCTCTTTATTATAATATTCATTTTCATAATTCTCCATGATCCAGGTCATGTTGTAAAATAAGTTACCATTTTCAAAATCTTTATATAAAATCAGATTCTTTGGACTCTTCATCAGTTTATTCATTCCCTTCTGCACTTACATAATTGCCAAGTATTTTCAAACGGATCGTCTCCTCTGTCAGCCCCCGCAGCGCATTCTGTACGGCTGCATCATTGAGGTTTCCCTCAATGTCAACAAAGAAGCGGTACTCCCACGCTTTTCCCTGCACCGGTCTGGACTCGATCTTGTTCATGTTGATTCCGTTGTAGATAAAATGGGACAGCTTATGGTACAGCGAACCGCTCTCATGCGGAACTTCAAAAGAGATACTGATCTTATTGGCTCTCGATTCAAAAATCTTCTTGTTCGCCACAATGATAAACTTTGTGTAATTGTTTTTATTGTTCTGGATCGCCTCGTCGAGCACTTTCAGACCATAAATATCCGCAGTCAGGGTGCTTGCGATCGCTGCCTTGTTCTTTTTCCCATCCTCTTTGATCTTCTGGGCGGACATCGCCGTATTTTTCAGACTGTGCTTTTCCCAGTCTCTGTGGCTCTCAAGGTATTTCGAGCACTGCATCAGCGCCTGTGGGTGGGAATAAATGTCGGTGATATCGTCCATGTCTGCTTCCGGCAGACCCAAAAGTGCATGGTCGATACGGATGATCTGCTCTCCCACGATATAATTATTGTATTCCACCATAAGATCATAGTTCTCGGAAACGATTCCGGCGGATGAATTCTCAATTGGGAATACAGCGTAATCGGCCTCTCCGTTTTGGATGGCTTCCATCGCATCCCGCCACGTATCCACATGATAACTGTCTGCATTCTCCCCGAAATACTCATTCAGCGCAAGCTGTGAATATGCGCCTTCCGTTCCCTGAAATACGATTTTAGCATTTTTGTAATTCAGATGATCTACTTCTTTAAAATCGGTTTTTTCCGTCTGTCCATGTTCTGTCAGAAGCTGATACTGACGCTTCCGGCTCATGGACATGATCTGCTCGAACAGTTCACGGATACCGTGTTTTAAAAATGGCGTAGTTCCTTTTCTGCTCAATGTTTCCAACTTGGAAACCTCACGCTGCTTGTCAAATACTTTCTTTCCCACAGCAATTTTATATTCAGCAACTTCCTCTGAAATTGCCATTCTGCGTTCATACAGATCCACGATCTGACTGTCGATCTGATCGATCTCATCTCTTAGTTCCAATAAATCTCTCATAAAAAATCCAAGCCTTTCCATTTATTATTTATAATATATTACATTCACAGTTTGCTTGCAAGAGAACACTTGCGTCATGGTATACAGAAATGCTATACTTTTTATAGATAAAGATTATAAATCAAAGAGGTGATTTACTTATGAAAAAAATCTGGAAATGGCTGCTTTTTGTGTTGGTGATCCTTCTTGCTGCCGGGTGTGTTTTCCTCTACCGGTACCTAAACCGCATTCGGTATAATGACGGTTATGTCAACGGCAACACTGCGGGAAATCTGTATAACGAAGGATATTTCTGTGAAAAAGATGGTATTGTCTACTTTGCCAACCCTGCCGACAACTACTGTCTGTACTCCATGAACCCGGACGGCACAAACATCAAAAAGTTAGAGGATCAGAGTGTCAGCTACATCAACGTGGATGACCACTACATTTATTACTGTAAACTTAAGGGAAAAAGCGCTGATTCATTTTCCTTCCTCCCGGTCAATACCAACAGCTTATGCCGGCTGGATATTGACGGAAAAGGAAAGCCTGAAATTTTAGATGATGATCCGTGTATGTACGCTTCCCTGGTTGGAAATTATCTGTACTATCTGCATTATGATACCACTGATGCAACCACGCTGTACAAAGTCAAAATTGATGGCAAGGAAAAAGAGCAGGTAGAAAAACAGTCCTACTTTACCGCAAGTACCGATGGACAATATATTTATTATAACGGACTGACAGACAATCATAATATCTATGAGATGGACACTTCCAATGACCACGCAAAAGTCATCTATGAGGGGAACTGCTGGATGCCGGTGAAAGACGGAAACAATCTTTATTTTATGGACTGTGAAAACGATTACCGCATTGCCAAAGTCGATCTGACAAATGGCGAAAAAACGCTGGTCACGGACTGCCGTGTCGACTGCTACAACGTTGCCGGAGATAAGATTTTCTTCCAGAAAAATGATAAGACAGATCCGGCCATCTGCTGTATCAATACAGACGGAAGCAATTATCAGGAATTAAAAAAGGGAAACTACACTGCCATTAATGTAACTTCCACATATGTCTATTTTAAAGATTTTACGACCAAAACCCCTTATTATACATCTGTTGCTGCCCCGGGCAATGTACAGATTTTCAATCCGTAAGCAGGCGCTGTCACAATGCAATTTTACACATAAAAACAAGAAACGTCAGGAAACTTCATTTTTTCCTGGCGTTTCTTTATCCCGCAAAACAAATATTTATGCAAAATCAAATAACGACAACTGATTGGACTCCGGCATATCGCCCAGCAGTCCAAGATCTGCCATAAGATCAATGGTAGATTTCGTCACCTTGGTTCGCTGGCGGAAATCATCTTTGGATAAGAATTTTCCGTCTTTTGCTGCCTCCGCAACCGCAATTGCAGCATTGTCACCCATACCCTCGATCGTATTTAACGCCGGCATAAGTTTTCCATCGATGATCTGGAAACGGTCCGGCAATGCACGGTAAATATCAATTGGCGTAAAATCAAAACCTCTCGCATACATCTCCTGCACAATTCGCATATCACGGTAGACATCCTGCTCTTTTTTGGAAAGAGAATCTTTTCTTCTTGTGTAATCCTTATAAAAATATTCCAGACGCTCTTTTCCCTGACACATGATCTCATAGTTGAAACCGGTCGCACGAATGGAAAAATATGCCGCATAATAGGCGAGTGGATAAAAAACTTTACAGTATGCGATACGCCATGCCATCATAACGTAGGCAGCCGCATGTGCCTTTGGGAACATATACTTAATCTTTAAACACGAATCAATATACCATTCCGGTACATTATGTGCCCGCATCTCTTCCTTCCATTCTTCCTTTAATCCCTTACCTTTTCGAACAGACTCCATAATGGTAAAGGACTGCTCACTGTCAAGTCCCATACCGATCAGATAAATCATAATATCATCACGGGTACAGATTGCAGTAGAAATCGTTGCAATCCCCTGCTCAATTAAAGTCTGTGCATTTCCCAGCCACACATCCGTACCATGCGAAAGTCCTGAAATTCGGATCAGATCCGAAAATTCGGTCGGTTTCGCATCAATAACCATCTGCATCGCAAAATCTGTTCCAAACTCCGGGATTCCTAAACATCCCAGGGGAATACCGTTGATGTCTTCCGGTTCTACTCCCAATGCAGAGGTATTCATAAACAGCGACATGACTGTCTGATCGTCCAAAGGGATCGTCTGTGGATCAAGTCCTGTCAAGTCCTGTAACATACGGATCATGGTCGGATCATCGTGTCCGAGAATGTCCAGTTTTAATAAGTTATGGTCGATGGAATGGTAATCAAAATGAGTCGTAACCGTTGCAGTCGTCATATCGTTTGCCGGATGCTGTACCGGAGTAAACGTATTAATCTCCTCGCCCACCGGAAGAACAACGATACCCCCCGGATGCTGTCCGGTCGTTCTTCGAACGCCGACACATCCCTGTACAATACGGTCAATCTCACAGTTTCTCTTGTGAATTCCGCGCTCCTCATAATAATTTTTAATATATCCAAATGCAGTCTTATCCGCAAGTGTACCAATCGTTCCGGCACGGAACGTCTGTCCGTAACCGAAAATAACCTCACAGTAAGCATGGGCTTTACTCTGATACTCACCGGAAAAGTTTAAGTCGATATCCGGCTCTTTATTTCCCTTGAATCCAAGGAAGGTCTCAAATGGAATATCAAATCCATCTTTTACCAGCTTTTTGCCACACACCGGACAAATCTTATCCGGCATATCACAACCACTTCTTCCGGAAAATGCCTTAACTTCCGGTGAATCAAAATCGCTGTATTTGCAATATTCGCAACGGTAATGCGCCTGCAATGGATTTACCTCCGTGATACCGGACATGGTCGCTGCAAAAGAAGATCCTACCGAACCACGGGAACCTACAAGGTATCCATCCTCGTTCGACTTCCACACAAGCTTCTGCGCGATAATATACATAACCGCATATCCGTTGGAAATGATGGAATTTAACTCCCTGTCAAGACGTTCCTTTACGATTGGCGGCAGCTCCTCGCCATACATGCTGTGTGCTTTGTTGTAGCAGATATCGCGGAGCATCTGATCCGAGTTCTCAATAAACGGCGGACACTTATCCGGTCTTACCGGCGCAATCTTCTCACACATATCCGCAATCTTGTTCGGATTTGTAATGACGACCTCTTCTGCCTTGGCACTTCCAAGATATTCGAATTCCTTTAGCATTTCTTCGGTTGTTCGAAGATATAACGGTGCCTGCTCGTCAGCATCCTTAAATCCCTTTCCAGCCATAATAATACGGCGGTAGATTTCATCTTCCGGGTCAAGGAAATGCACATCGCAGGTAGCCACCACAAGCTTGTTAAATTCTTCCCCAAGTTTGCAGATCCTGCGGTTGATATCCTGCAGCTCTTCCATCGTATTCACCGGCTCCTTGTCACTGCGCAACATGAACTCATTGTTTCCAAGTGGCTGTATCTCCAGATAATCATAGAACTTTACAAGTCTTATGATCTCTTCCTGCGGTCTTCCGCCCACAATCGCACGGTATAATTCTCCAGCTTCACAGGCAGAGCCTAAAAGAAGTCCCTCTCTGTATTTGACAAATTCACTTTTTGGCACACGTGGCCTCTTATTATAATACGTGAGGTGTGAAAGTGAAACCAGACGATACAGATTGATACGTCCGATGTCATTTGTCGCCAGAATGATTGCATGGTAGGTTGGCATTTTCATGACCGTTTCCGGGGAGGTGGAAACCATATGGTTCACATCATCGAGATTTTCCATACCGCGTTCTTTTAACATCTCAATAAATTTCACAAAAATTTCTGCCGTACAGGCAGCATCGTCAACCGCACGATGATGGTTTTCCAGTGAGACATTCAATGCCTTTGCAACGGTATCGAGTTTAAAACGATTCAGGTTCGGCAGCAGGATTCTGGCAAGAGCCACTGTATCTATGATCGTAAACTCTCTCTCTATCCCCTGATCCTTGCAGTTTTTCTTAATAAAACTCATATCAAATTCCGCATTGTGGGCAACCATGATCGCACCCTCGCAGAACTTCATAAATACCGGCAGAATCTCCTCAATCTTCGGTGCATCAATGACCATATCATCCTTAATTGAGGTCAATTCCTCGATTCGGAATGGAATTGGCACTTCCGGGTTTACAAATGTCGAAAAGCGGTCTGTAATGACACCACCGACTACTTTCACTGCACCGATCTCAATAATCTTATTCTTATCCGGGCTGAAACCGGTCGTCTCCAAGTCGAACACCACAAAGGTTTCATCGAGGCTCTGTCCTTTCGAATCTGTGATAATATCCTTCAAGTCGTCCACCAGATACGCTTCCACACCGTAGATAACCTTAAAATCGTCATCCGGACTCAGTGCATGGTTTGCATCCGGGAATGCCTGTACATCGCCGTGGTCGGTGATCGCAATCGCCTTATGTCCCCATTTCATGGCACGCTTTACGATGTCTTTACACTCGGACACACCATCCATATCACTCATCTTTGTATGACAGTGCAATTCCACACGCTTCTCCGGACTGGTGTCCATACGGGTGGTCGTAAAGTCTGCAATCTTCTTAATTCCAACGATCGAACCGATTGTTAATTCACTGTCAAACTTATCGATTGTCGTGACACCTTTGATTTTTAAGAATGCCCCTTTTTTCAGATTGCCAAGAAGCTCATCCCTGTCTTCATTTCTTGTAAATATTTTCAGGACAATGGAATCCGTAAAATCTGTGACCGACATGATAATGATTGTCTTTTCGTTACGGATCTCCCTCGTCTCAACCGTCATGACCTGACAGCGGATGGTAACTTCACCCATCTCACCCACGATTTTCTCCAATGGGATGGTTTCTCCATCCTCAATATCACGACCGTAAATTACATCCGGATTATCGGATTTTTTACCTCCGCCAAAGCCACCGCCATCATAACGTTTTTTAAACTCTTTCCGTGGTCCGTCGTATGTTTTTTTTGCAGTATTTCCTGCACCATTTGCAGATTTTGCATCGTTTTTTGCAGGTTTTACGGCGTTTCCACCACCTGTAGAACCACTGTCTCCAGATGTTGTAGTCTGACCGGAAGCTGCACTTTTTTCATTGGCATCTGAAGCAACTGCAACTGTCTCTCCGTCCTCATCCTTCAAATTGATATTTTTTAATATATTTTTGATTTCAAACTGAATCTGAAGATCACTGTTTTTCTTGTACCTGCTCTCTTTTGGTTCCTCAAAGTCAAGGTCGACGATCAGGTTCATGCCACAGCGCTCACACACGATTTTCTCTAAAAATTCCACAATTTCATGGGAGCGTGTCTGTGCAATGATCGTATTTTCCAGTACAAGATGCAGATGACTGTCATCCGTAAATTCCATTTTGGAAGCACGCAGCAGATTGTATTCCATCAGACTGTAGGCTTTTAACTCTTCTAAAATACTGTCCTTATACATATCCATCAGCGTGCGGGCGGTATACTGCTCGGAGAGCTGATACTTTTCGATAATACGGACATTCATCCGTTTTCCCTTAAATATCTGCTCCTCAATGGATTTTTCTAACTGCGTAATGTTATTTTTATGTATAAGATGACTGCCCAAAAGATAGACACGGATATGATCTCTCTCATGATTCATCCCTACCTTGGTAACTTCCATCTCAGATAAAATTTTCTTCATATCCCCGGACACATCCAGTGTCGGAAAGACATCAAAAAATAGTTTTGCCATAATTATTCATTCCAATGTAACAGTTCATAGCGGAGTGCCTCTAAAAGTTCTGACTCCGGCACTTTTTTGAATACCTCGCCATGTTTGATAATAAGTCCTTCTCCGATTCCTCCGGCGATTCCGATATCTGCCTCTTTTGCTTCTCCCGGACCATTAACAACGCATCCCATAACGGCAACTTTAATGTCAAGAGGAATGTCGGCAACCATATTTTCTACCTGATTGGCCAGCTGGATCAGATTGATCTGTGTTCGTCCACAGGTAGGACAGGATACTACTTCCACACCGCCTTTGCGGAGTCCAAGTGTTTTTAAAATTAATTTGGCAGATTTGATCTCCTCTAATGGATCTCCTGTCAGGGAAACCCGGATCGTGTCACCGATTCCCTGATGTAAGATCAATCCAAGTCCGATGGCTGACTTGATATTACCGCTGATGATCGTACCGGCTTCCGTGATCCCGACATGCAACGGATGATCGGTCTGGCTTGTGATCAGTTCATGTGCTTTCACACACATCATAACATCCGAAGATTTAATACTGATGACAAGATTATCATATCCCATATCTTCAATCAGTTTCACTTTATCCAAAGCACTTTCTACCAGTCCCTCAGCCGTCACTCCATGGTATTTCTCCACCAGATTTTTTTCTAAGGAACCACTGTTTACCCCTACACGGATTGGAATGTTGCGCTCTTTTGCGACATCCACCACAGCCTTCACACGCTCTGTGCTTCCGATATTTCCCGGATTGATGCGGATTTTGTCTGCTCCATTCTCCATTGCTGCAATTGCAAGACGATAGTCAAAATGAATGTCTGCAACGACCGGAATCTGCACCTGTTTTTTTATCTCCTTTAATGCCTTCGCTGCATCCATCGTAGGCACTGCACAGCGGATGATATCACATCCGGCAGCTGTAAGCTGATTGATCTGTGCGGCAGTTGCCTCCACATTCTCGGTTTTTGTATTGGTCATAGACTGGATCAAAATCGGGTTGCCGCCGCCAATGATGCGGTTGCCGATCTTCACTGTTTTTGTCATAGTTCTTCTCCCTTTCGTATAAATTCTTACTGGATAATTGCGAAACTTTTTCTAATCTATATAAACAACTTACGAATGTCGTTAAACATGATCAGTATCATGAGTGCAAACAATATCATGATACCGGCAAAATGTACCATGCCCTCTTTTTCCGGGTCAACTTTTTTGCCACGGATCGCCTCTACCAGCAAAAATACAAGTCTTCCACCGTCGAGTGCCGGGAGTGGCAGAAGGTTCATGACACCAAGGTTCGCAGAAAGCAGGATACTGATATACAGCATTTGCAGGAATGCATAGAAGTAGCCGTAGGAAACACTCTGCTCATAGCTGTCTCCGATTGCACTGACAATTCCTACCGGGCCACTCATATCATTGACGGTAACGCCTCCGGTAAAGAGCATCTTTAAGCTTCCAAGTGTCGTATAGATCCAGTACTCCACCTCGTAAGCACTGTATTTTGCCAGCGTGAATACATTGTTTGTTGTCTTCTCTCTGGCTGCCATTCCAATAAATCCATATAAATATCTTCCGGTGGTCTCATCATATTTTGGAGTGAGTTCCGTTGTGTAACGTTCTCCATCCCGCTCATAAGTTACTTTCACCGGTTCTCCGGCATGGTACATGGAATATGCACTCACCTCACGGTAAAAATGAATATGTTTATTTCCCATTTTTACAATCGTATCACCTGCCTGAAGTCCCGCTTCCTCTGCGGCATAACCCTCACTCACATCTGAGAGTACCGGAAGATCATATCCGGTGCAGCAGACAAGAATAAAAGAGAAGATAAAGGCCATGATAAAATTAAAAATTGGTCCCGCAGCTACAACGCTGATCCTTGCCCAGACAGATTTGTTGTTAAACGCCTTGTTATCCTGGCTTTCCGAATCCTCTCCCTCCATCATGCAGGCTCCTCCAAATGGAAGCAGTTTGATGGAGTATTTTGTCTCACCTTTCTGGATTCCGAAAAGTGTAGGTCCTAATCCAAGTGAAAATTCATTGACACGGATCCCGTTTGCCTTTGCAAGTAAAAAATGTCCCAGTTCATGAAACAGGATAATAATGCTGAATATCAGTAATGCGATAATAATTTTCATGTAAAAAACCTTTCCTGATGTCTTGTTGCATTTTTAAATGCGTTTTATTTTGCACTCATCTTTTTTTCAATAAACTCATAAGCAGCTGCTTCTGTCCCCAAAATTTCATCCACATCCGGATGATCGATAAACTCTGCATTTTCCATACATGCCTCGATCAACTCTGTGATCTCCGGATAAGAAATCTTCCGGTCTAAAAACAGACTGACCGCTTTCTCATTGGCAGCATTGTACACAGTCGGAATATTTCCGCCCTTTTCCATTGCCTGATATGCAAGTGCAAGCCCGCGAAATGTATCGGTATCCGGCTTCTCGAAGGTAAGATCTGCAATTTCAAACAGATCCAGTCTCCTGCCCGAAAGATTCCGGCGCTCCGGATAATAAAGTGCATACTGGATTGGAAGTCTCATATCCGGCGTGCCAAGCTGTGCGATCACTGCTCCATCCTGATACTCTACAGCAGAATGAATGACACTCTGCGGATGTACTACAACCTGAATCTGATCTAAAGTCACATCAAAGAGCCATTTTGCTTCCATCACTTCCAGTCCTTTATTTACCAATGTGGAAGAATCAATCGTGATTTTTCTTCCCATGCTCCAGTTTGGATGTTTCAGGGCATCTTCCACCTGAATATTCTTAAGTTCATCTGCTTTTCTTCCACGGAATGGTCCGCCGGAAGCTGTCAGTAAAATCCTGCTGATCTTATTATCCCCGGCACCCTGCAGCGACTGGAAAATCGCACTGTGTTCGCTGTCCACCGGAAGAATCGGCACCTTGTATTCCTTTGCAAGCGGAATAATAATATGTCCGGCAGTGACAAGTGTTTCCTTGTTTGCCAAAGCAATTTTCTTTCCTGCTTTAATTGCAGCAATCGTTGGTCTGATTCCAAGCATACCAACAATTGCGGTCACTAAAATCTCACTCTCCGGGATCACCGATACTTCAAGAAGTCCTTCCATGCCGGACACGATTTTTATGCCGAGGTCTTTTGTATTCGTACGAAGTTCTGATGCCTTTTTTTCATCCCATACACTGACAAGTGATGGCTTGAACTCTCTCATCTGCGCTTCTAACAAACTGATATTACTTCCGGCAGCCATTGCAACTACCTGAATATCCCCCTGCTCTCTTACAATATCGAGTGTCTGTGTACCGATAGAACCGGTAGAACCTAAAATTGCAATTTTTTTCATGTTTTATAATTTCCTTATCTTATAATTTAATAAAGTTCACTGCAAGGAAATAAATGATCGGTGCAGTAAAGATCACACTGTCAAAACGGTCTAAAATGCCACCGTGTCCCGGAATCAGTTTTCCGTAATCTTTGATCTCGTAATTCCGCTTGATGGCAGATGCAGTCAGATCCCCAACCATAGAGATCAACGCTCCAACCGCACTGATTCCTGCCATGATCCAGACATGTGTCTGATCGATCTGCATGGCATTTTTAAAGATCATACCATAAATAACCGTAAGAAGCGCTGCGCCTGCGACGCCGCCGACAGCGCCCTCCACTGATTTCTTAGGGCTTAATTTCGGTGACATTTTATGTTTTCCAATCAACATTCCTACACAGTATGCACAGGTGTCGCATCCCCAGGAACACAAAAAAACAAGCCATACAATGTAGGCACCTGCCTCGATCATACGCGTCTGATACACATACGACAGCATCACAGCAACATAGAACACGCCAAAAAATGCTGCAAGTACCTGTTCCGTCTTATACTTCGGATATGTAAATACATATGCGAACATCATAAGAATCAAAACACCTAATACAAACACCATTGTATCCGGCAAAAATGCAAATTTCAGATTACAATAATACACGGTCGCTGCCAGATAACCAATGATTCCAACCGCCTCTTTTTCAATGTGAAAAATGCGATATAATTCAAACATACCAATATAGGAAATAATCAGTGTTGAGATCAGCAGAACATCTCCGCCTGTAATGATCAGAACCAGTGCTGCGATCACTAACACGATTCCACTTAATAATCTTGTCTTAAACATTATATTTCTCCATCCTCCTCTGAGAGTGCGCCAAACCTGCGGTCACGTTTATTATATGCTTCAACTGCCTTTTCTAATTCTTCTTTATGGAAGTCCGGCCATGGAACTTCCGTAAAATAAAATTCACTGTAAGCCAGCTGCCATAAGAGATAATTCGATAAGCGCTGTTCCCCACTGGTGCGGATCAACAGATCCGGATCCGGAATATCTTTCGTATCCAGATAAGCTTCAAAATGTGTCTCATCAATCTCGTTTTCCTGCAATTTGCCGTCACGGAGATCTGCATACATTTTCCGCATGCCCCGGAGCATCTCATCCCGGCTTCCATAATTGATCGCAATCTGCAGATTCAAACCATCATTGTGTGCAGATGCAGACTCCAATTCTTTGATCTGATTTTGAAACTTCTCACTGAGTTTTGTGGTATCTCCGATCACCCGGACACGCATATTATTCTTATCCGCAGTTTTAATACAGTTTTTCAGATAAGATTCCAGTAATTTCATCAATGCATTTACTTCGTTATCCGGCCGGTTCCAGTTCTCGGTAGAAAAAGCATATAAGGTCAGATATTTAATTCCCATATCATGGGCTGCCTGACAGACTGTCTCCACATTCTTAGCCCCGACCGTATGTCCGTAATTTCTTGGCATTCCTTTGCTTTTTGCCCATCTTCCATTTCCATCTAATATAATTGCTACATGTTGTGGAATCTTCATGCTAATTGTATATCCTTTCTGTTCCAGTCAAACGGCACAAAACCTTGTAATTTTTTTTGTTCCGCTGTCATTGCAAAATATTGTTCTTTTATAAGTTACGAAAATGAGGACACGATTTTCTCATGCCCCCACTCTTTCTTTTATTCTGTCAATTTATTTATACAGTTAAAATTTCTTTTGTTTTAACTTCTACTGCTTCATCGACAGCTGCAATATATTTATCTGTCATCTTCTGAGCATTTTCTTCCAATGCTTTGATTTCATCTTCTGAAACATCCTCTTTTGCAAGTTTCTTGAAGGAATCATTTGCATCACGACGAATATTACGAATGGCTACTTTTGCACTCTCACCTTTCTTCTTTACGTCTTTTGCAAGATCTTTACGTCTTTCCTCTGTCAGTTCCGGGAATAAAAGACGGATTGTCTTTCCATCATTGGTAGGATTGATTCCAAGATCAGATGTCATGATCACTTTCTCAATCTCTTTTACCATAGAAGCTTCCCATGGCTGAATCTGAATCATTCTAGGTTCCGGAACATTTACGTTTGCCACCTGCTGGATAGGTGTTGGTGTTCCGTAATAATCAACTCTCAATTTATCAAGAACATGTGGATTGGCACGTCCGGCACGGATACTTCCAAATTCCTCTGATAAATTGTTCATTGTTTTCTGCATTTTCTCATCGAACTGAACTAATCTCTCGTCCATATTAATCCTCCTTGTTTTGCGAAGCAAAATGCGACTGCCCATGCAGGAGCAGAGGATT
>ERZ773204.1573-NODE-1573-length-17425-cov-3.893034_pt1 | contig 17425 bp, 15 predicted proteins | sample MGYA00581007_ERZ773204 | MGnify/ENA primary metagenome ERZ773204 (study PRJEB29015, sample SAMEA2737757) | human gut metagenome | biome: human gut; feature: human-associated habitat; material: faeces | place: China | collected 2012 ... | reverse complement strand
AGATTCTATTTTATGCGTGCTGCCGCACGAAGTGCAAAATATCCATCTTTACAATCTTCCTTTATCGACAGACCGTCTTTTCGCCCTCTGCCGTGACTTTTCCTTTCATCTTATGTTGAAATGCGGCTTTCCGTGTGTTATGCTTTATCTGATACAGACAAAAATACAAGAGGTGTCATTCCATGCAACTTTTCGACCTTTCTCTGCGTCTGCGTGCGCTTTCCGTGCTGCGCGGCGTATTAAAGCTCCCGCTCGTCCATGCGTATGCCGAAACGCTCTCCGCGCTCGGCGGCTCGGCGGCGGATTTCGCTGACCGCTACGGCGCACTGTGCGCAGAGCGCTTCGCCTGCGGCGATATTTCCCGTGCGTTCCTGAACGCGGTCCATTTCGACGTCAACACCCTCACCGACACGATTTCGAACCCCTCGGACGCCCTGCTCACCGCCGCGACCCACGACATCGAGGTGCTGAACGGCCTGCTCGCCCTCACCGGCGGCCGGCTCTGCGAGGCGGCGGCGCAGCACTTTGACGCGGACGCCCTGCGCACGCTTCCGGATTTCGCCGGCTCGAACGCGCTTCCGTTCTCGAACGGCGCGGAGCTTGCGGACTTCTACCGCCGCGAGGGCTACGGCTTCTTCGCGCAGTCCTCGGCTTTCGCCATGCAGGACGATGGCTCGGCGGTTCCCATCGTTCACCCGGACGCGATCCGCCTGCACGACCTGCCGGGTTACGAGCGCCAGAAAAAGCAGGTGCTCCAGAACACCCGCGCCTTCCTCGACGGCAGGAACGCGAACAATATCCTGCTCTACGGCGACAAGGGCACCGGCAAATCCTCGACCGTCAAGGCGGTCGCCAACGAGTACGCCGACCGCGGCCTCAAGATCATTCAGATGGAGCCGCGCCACATTCCCTGCTTCCCGCAGCTGTTCCAGCAGACGCTGCGCTCGCCGTTCCGCTTCATCCTCTTCCTCGATGACCTGTCCTTCAGCCGCGAGGACCGCAACTTCGCCGCGCTCAAGGCATTCATCGAGGGTGGTCTGGCTGGCAAGCCGGCGAACCTCGTCATCTACGCGACCTCCAACCGCCGCCACCTCATCCGCGAGAGCATGGCCGACCGTCAGGGCGACGACGTCCGCGTGCGCGACACGCTCGAAACCGTTACCTCCCTGTCCGACCGCTTCGGCCTCGAAATCACCTTCTCTGTGCCGGACAAGGACGAGTACCTGTACATCGTCGAGCAGCTGGCCGACGAGAGCGGACTCAAGCTCGACCGCGACGAGCTGCATCTGCTCGCAGAGCGCTTCGCCCTGCGCCGCAACGGCCGTTCGCCGCGTACCGCGCGCCAGTTCATCAGCCAGCAGCTTGCCGAGCAGTACGGCAACTGAGCTGTCGCAAAAAAACACGAGAACCGAGGCTCATCCCCTCGGTTCTCTTATTATGAACATCCGGAAGTGCTTTCATGTATCACGCGCGGCAGCATTACGCGCTCGCCGCTGCCGTCAAAATCGACTCGTTCGCCTACCTGCCCGTGCAGGACTTCGCCTTTTCGACCTTTATCGCGCAGAATTTCGGCGCAGACGACCGTGAGCGTATCCGTCTGGGAACGCGCCGTTCATCGGCCGCGATGCCATCTGGGCCGCCATCTCTATCGGCCGGGTGCTCGCGGACATCACGGGACGCGGTTACATCGAACGAAAACGCCGGAAACCCCCATAAAAACGAAAAAAGAGAGGGCATCTCAAGCAGATGCTCTCTCTTTCTATTTGCGGTTTAGAGGCCGGTCGGGGTGATTGCCTCGAAGTCCTCGAGCTTGCCGCCGTTCATGAAGCAGTCGATGATCTGCTTGCCCAGCGGGTCGAGCTCGGGGGTATCGAACTTCGCAAGCTCCTTGCGGAAGAAGTCGGTCAGGATCTTCGCGCCTGCGTCGTAGCCGTCGGTGCCGACGCGGTCCTGCGTATCAACGCGCAGGTACTTGGAGCGGATCTTCTGGCCGTCGATGGTCAGGTCCTTCATCGCATAGCCGAGCAGCGGGCAGCGTGCCGGCTCCAGATGCTCGCGGCGGATCTTCGCGCCGCCGTGGCGTGCGAGGTACTCGCGGGAGATCCATTCAGCCGCAAAGCCGACCTTGTAGACGCCGATGTGCTGGTTCGGGATGAGCACGTAGCGGGTGTTCGGGCTGTCAACGATCTGGTGCAGCAGCAGGTTCGCCTGCTTGACGCGCTTGCCGGTCGCGAACGGCCAGTAGGAGCCGACGCCCTCGCTCTTCAGCTCGTTGCCGGTGACGATGGACGGGTTGTTGAAGCCGCGCGGCGCAATCAGACGCCACAGCCATGCCAGTGCCGGCGGAATGATGTGCAGCATACCCATGATGCCGTAGTTCGGGTTGTCACGGGTGGAAGGAGGCATACGGACGCCGAAGGAGCGTACATCGACCTCCACCGGCTCCTTGACGATGTTCGGAACATCCCAGCGCGGAACGATGGCACGCGGGTTGGAGCACGGCTTGCCGTTCGAGTCGAGCGTGTGCTCCCAGATCAGCAGGGTCGCACCCGGATGGCCTTCCATGTTGAAGAAGCAGAGCGGCTCCTTCGGCTCGGTGCAGATGCGCTCGTAAACCGGATCGCAGCCGTAGTGGGTTACGCCGTCCATGCGGAGGAACCAGCCGTCCTCGCCGTCAACCAGTACGAGCTTGCCGGACTTGTTCTGAATGCCCGGATAGCAGGTCGCCATATCGTCGCACACCGGCTCGATCTTGCAGGTGGAGCCGATGTGCAGGTAGGTCTTTTCGCCCGTTACCGTGTTGGTGGAGAGGAGGACCTCGCCGTCCGGCTCGCGCGCGATGTCCTGAAGCATCTCGCTCTTGCCGCCGCCGGAAGCGCCCTCGTGCATGATGACCAGCTCGTTCTCATACGGGGTGATGAGGCGGCCTGCGGAGGTGTGGCAGGTGGTCCAGCCTTCCTGCTCGCCGATGTCGAGCAGAACCGAGTAAACGCCCTTCTTCGCGGACGGACCCGGATAGAGGTTATAGGAAAATACCTCGTGGCAGTCGTCCAGACGGTTGTGGACAACGACCTGCTTGCCCTCGAAATGGGTGTGACGGAACGGGGGCGCGACGTAGATGATGGCGCGCGGCTTGTATCCCTCGCTCTCCTCTGCGCTGACGAAGCCCTGAAGATGTGCGAGCGCGAACGCGAAGAACGCGCACTGCTTCGGGCAGACGAGCATGGAGCCGTAGCCGTATTCGTTGCCGCCGGAATTGAACGGCATCAGGATAAGCTCCTGCGTCTTGAACCACTCCATGGTCTCCTGACGCAGCTTGTCGAACTTGTAGCCGTAGACGTCGGCGAAGCGCTTCTTGTCGGTCGGCTTGTCGTCCGCGATGCGCATGCAGTCCGGCTCACGGCGGCGCATGTAGTCCTCGGTGAAGTTGACGGAGGCGCCGTTCTTGCAGCGGACAACGTCCGCTTCCTTGAACAGACCCTTGCCGGGTACGTCGAACACAACGTCGTACACGTCAGCGTGCTCGGGACCGAATACCATGTCGTACAGCTCTGCCTTGCTGGTCGGCACGGATACGCCCTTGCAGTTTTCGATCACGTCAGTCAATTCTTCTGAAAACGTGAATTTCTTGAGCAGCGAGTTCATCAGTATATTCCTCCTTGCACACCGGAAGCGCTCTTCCCAAAACAGCTTCCGATGCAATCCATAGCCCAGGCGGTCAGTACCTGAGGCCCATTGTTGTTCGTATATAGCATACCGCAAAACCCTCGGTCTCGTCAACCGATTTTGCGCATTTTTGCAAGTTCCACTTCAACTTCTTGCAGAATGTACAAAAGTATTCTATATTTCGAGTGCGTTCTTGTCACGGACACTTGTCCGCGCAGATGCACAGCTGCACAGTTTTTCAGCGTACCTTGTATTCCTCCCAGATACGCTGCACCGAGGTGCATTTTCCACTGCGCTCGATGTCGAAAAGTGCGCCCGAAACCGCGCAGTTGCCGGGAGCGGTCCGGAAAAGTTCGGTCAGGTCGCCGCGGAACATGGCGATCGACTGCTCGATGCGTACACCGAGGACCGAGTGGATGGGGCCGGTCATGCCGAGGTCGGTGATATAGCCGGTCCCCTTGGGGTTTACGCGCTCGTCTGCGGTCTGCACGTGGGTATGCGTGCCCCAGACGGCGGAAACGCGGCCGTCGAGGTAATATCCCATGGCGAGCTTTTCGCTCGTGGCGTTCGCGTGGAACTCGACGAGCGCGATGTCGTATCTGCCCTCGTTCTCCTTGAGGATGCGGTCGATGCAGAGAAACGGGTTGTCCGGGCCGTATTTCATGTCGCAGCGGCCGATGAGATCGACAACGAGCAGACGGCTGCCCTGCGGACCGTCAAAGATGCCGCAGCCCTGTCCCGGGCTCTGCGGCGCGAGGTTCGCCGGGCGCAGCATATCGCTCCGCTCGTCGAGCATGGGGACGATCTGCTGCTTGCCGAAGGCGTGGTTGCCGAGCGTCACGACGTCCGCGCCGGCGTCGAAGATGTCCTCCGCCTGACGGGGCAGCACGCCGTTTCCTGCGGCGTTCTCGCCGTTTACGATAACGAAATCCGCGCCCGTGTCGCGTTTGATGCGGCGCAGCAGCGCGTGCAGCGCGTCGATGCCGGCCTCGCCGACAACATCGCCGATGGTTAAAATTTTCATAGGCTTTCCCTTCATAAATGCAAAAGGAGCCGCTGCACAAGGCAGCAGCTCCCGGTTGATGTTCGGTTTTCGGCTGTTTTTTAGTCGAACAGCGTGGAAACCGAAGTTTCTTCATAGATGCGCGCGATGGCTTCGGTGAATACCGGCGCTACCGACAGAACGTTGATGTTGTCGAGCTTCTTCTCGCTCGTCAGCGGAATGGTGTCGAGGATGGTCAGCTCCTTGATCGGGCTTTCCTTGATGCGCTCGATGGCCGGGCCGGACAGAACGCCGTGGCTTGCGCAGGCATAAACCTCGGTCGCGCCGCCGCGCTCAACGAGAGCCTCGGCCGCGTGTACGAGCGTACCTGCGGTGTCGATGAGGTCATCGACCAGAATACACTTCTTGCCCTTGACGTTGCCGATGATGTTCATGACCTCGGAAACGTTCGCCTTCGGGCGGCGCTTGTCGATGATGGCGAGCGGCATATCGAGCTTCTGGGTGAACTTGCGGGCACGGGTAACAGAACCGAGGTCGGGGGAAACGATAACGGTGTCCTCGGTGCCGACGCCGAAGCGGCCTGCAATGTACGGGATCAGAACGGACGAGCCGAGCATATTATCCACCGGAATATCGAAGAAGCCCTGAATCTGCGCTGCGTGCAGGTCCATGGTCAGCACGCGGTCTGCGCCTGCTGCGGTGATGAGGTTTGCGACCAGCTTTGCAGAGATCGGGTCGCGGGCCTTGCTCTTGCGGTCCTGACGCGCGTAGCCGAAATACGGGATAACCGCAGTGATTCGGCCTGCCGATGCGCGCTTGCACGAGTCGATCATGATGAGCAGCTCCATCAGGTTGTTGTTGACCGGGCCGCAGGTGGACTGAACGAGGAACACGTCCGAGCCGCGAACCGACTCCGAGATCGAAACAGAGATCTCGCCGTCAGCGAAGGTGGAGATGGTTGCCTTGCCGAGCGGCAGACCCAGCGCAGATGCAATCTGCATTGCAAGAGCGGGATGGGAGTTGCCGGAGAAAATTTTAATATTTTTTCCGTGAGAAATCATTGATTTGCCTCCGTCATTGTATTTTAATCCGGTGTGATTAACGTTTTTTACTTTTTTTCGTGTGCGGCTCTGCGGCGGTCGTTCCAGCCGTCGAGCGTGGTCTGACGCGCACGCGCCACTGCGAGCGCACCGTCCGGTACGTCCTTGGTGACGGTGGTGCCGGCGGCGGTGAACACGCGGTCGCCCAGCTTTACCGGGGAGACCAGATTGGTGTTGCAGCCGATGAAGCAGTCGTCGCCGATGATGGTCTGGTTCTTGACGTAGCCGTCATAGTTGACGACAACCGTGCCGCAGCCGAAGTTTACGCGCTCGCCGACCGTTGCGTCGCCGATGTAGGTCAGGTGCGAAACCTTGGTGCCGTTGCCGATGGTGGACTTTTTCAGCTCCACGAAGTCGCCGATGCGGCAGCCGTCGCCGACCACGCACTGCGGGCGGATATAGGCGAACGGGCCGACCGTGACCTTTTCGCCGACCTTGGATTCGTAGACCTGCGAGTTGTTGACCGTAGTGCCCGCGCCGATCTCCGCCTTTTCGAGGATGGTGTTCGGGCCGATGACTGCGCCCGCACCGACCTTGCAGCCGGGACGGATGTGGCAGCCGGGGAGAATGACCGCGCCGGGCGCGATGTCCGCATCCGGGGCGATGTAGGTATTCGTCGGGTCGAAGATCTGAACGCCCTTCTTGATGAGGCCGAAGTTGATGCGCTGCATCATCGTGGTCTGCGCCATGAAAGATGCCACGCCGTCGTTGATGGGGTAAATCTTATTCGTGATGGCGACGCCCTTCTGCGCACCGGCCGCGACCGCCGCCGCAACCAGTCCGTCGAGCGTATCCGCGCCGCTTTCGAGCGCTTTTTTCAGCATATCGAAGGTAAAGAGCGCCGCGAAGCACCGCGTATCGCGCGGAACCGGCTGACCCTCCGCGTCAAAGCCCTGCTGCTCGGCAGACAGGACGCTCACGCCGTAGCCGGCCGTAACGTGCGTCTGCGCCAGATGGAAGAGCGCGTCCTCCTCGGCGAGTGCGAACGGCGCGGCGAGCACGAGAACGTGGCCGCATTCCGGCAGGTCTGCCAGCGCGGCGAAGCGGTTTTCCTTGTTAAGCGCAAGGCTCTCCGCTCCCGCAAGCTCCGGCTCCCGCTCGTCATGCACAAAATAGCACTTTTCCACTGCATCCGGCAGCGCATCCCGTACCGCGTCGCCCGCCGTGCCGAACAGCACCGGACGCGCGTAAGCGGAAATGCCGCTTTCGTCAAACAGGCCGCCAACAAGGGCGGCAGTCATATTGTCCATTTCAGAAGTCCTTTCGTTCCATAGGGTCTACCGACCCGATTTTCCGATTATAGTTTTATTATACAACAGTACATGGCAAATTGCATCATCATTTTTTGATAAATTTCCGGTTTTGTTGGGAATATTTTCGTCCGTGCAGATAAAAGGAGCTGTCCGCACCCGACGGACAGCCCCAAAAGTTCCAGTTTTTTTATGTTTCTTCAATACGGAAGGTCTGGGCAAAGTGCGCGTCCTTCGCATTTTCGTTCGTCTGCACGAGAAAATTACCCTCGCTGTTGTCCGGGTCCAGCCACTTGAGCCCCTTCATCTCGATTTTCTGCATGACGGTGAGCGAGCCGAGGTTCCGCGTGTAGCTGTCGTGATTGCTCAGAATATCGCTGCTGAGAGACAGCAGGCTCAGCTTTTCGTGCGGCAGACCATAGGCGTAGAGCATCATGGTCTTGACGTCCGTGCCCGGCACATAGCCAACAGCCTCCACGTCCATCTCTACGTGCATCTCGACCGCCGTCACATAGCCGTCCGCGTCGGTTTCGACCGTGCAGACCGGCTGCTCCTCGCGGGCGTTCTCGGGCGTTAAGATCTCTCCCTGCTTGGTCTCGATTGTTATGAACTGCCCTTGTGTGCTTGAGTCGTCCGAGAGCGTGCCGTCCGGGCGCACAATTCTGCCCCACTGGTGGTAGCGCTGCATATCGTTGCAGTTGTCCACATACTGCGAGAGCGTCATCCGTCCGCGGTTGTGCGGCAGGTCGGCGTACAGACTGATGCCGAACTCCGCCGTAAGAACGAGCAGCCACGCGAACAGGAACATCAGCACACGGTACCATTTCGTCTTGCGCTCGTGCATGACGATATGGCAGCCGTTGTCAATGTCCCACGGCAGCTCGCCTGCCGTGCTCGCCTGATAGCTCTTATACAGCCTGTACCAGCTCCAGATGGGAATATCCCAGCCCATGCCCCCGGTGAATACCTGCCAGGTGCGGTAGAAGCCGGTACGGATGGCGAGCTTTTCGCCGTTCGGCGTGCGTATCTCCATGCCGAACAGCCATTTTCCGGGCGTTGTCCCCCAGAAATGCAGCAGAAACGGCTCGATGACGACCATGAGCACCGCGCCGACTATGGTGCTCAGCACCTTCAACATGACATTCAATTCGCCGATATTGAGCCGCAGCCCCCACTGCGATACGAGACTCCACAGGAGACTGTACAGCGCGAAATCGAAATACCGCGCGAAATACCGCCGCCACGGACAGGGCGCAGAGAGCGTCAGCATTTCGGGCGCGTCTGCGAAAAACATACTCATAGAAATCCCTCCTTTGCCTTTTCTATCCTGCTTTCAGTATAGCAGAACCGGAACGCAAAAGATATTGCTATTTTGCACAGACAGCGCACCCAGTTGTGGTAAAAACAGACAAAAGCGCGACGGATTTCTCCGTCGCGCCGTGATTTGCCATTGCCATTCGTCCGTACCGGCTCCGTAGGGCGGGGTGCCCTCACCCCGCCGCAGATGCAGTCGTCTGAAACAGCGACATTTTTCGCCCGATTATTTAATTTCTTCGACCGGAATGCTTTTCAGCAGTTCGCTCGGGCCGCAGCCGGAGCACTTCGCGCAGTCGTGCATGCACGCCATCGGGTCATCCGGGTCCTCCTCGCGGCCGATTTCGAGCAGGGTCGGGTCGCCCTGCTTCTCGCCGACGAGGAATTTCGCAACCGACTCCTCCGCCGCGCCTTCGCAGCCGGGCACGAGCAGCACGCCGATCATCTCGAGCGCGTTGCGGATGGCGAGGCCGAGCGAGCCGCAGATGAGCACATCGATCTGCTCCATGCTTGCGAGCTTGATGAGGTCGGTCGTCGAGGTGCCGGGCACCTCCGCCATGTGCTTGCTGACCGGCTCACGGCCTTCGGTCGTGACGATGAGCACCTGACGGCACGAGCCGAGGTTGGCCGCGATCTGACCGTTGTCGTATGCTACGCCGATATTCATGCGAGGCCCTCCACGGTCGTCAGCGCGCCGGAAAGTGCGTCAGGCAGCTTTGCGTCCTCGATGCGGCCTGCGTCTACGGCTTCCGCGAGCTTCGGGTCGATCGGGAGCTTGGCCAGAACGGGCAGCTCGTAGTGCGCCGCAACTTCGTCCACGTGGCTCTCGCCGAATACCGAAATGTGCTTGCCGCAGTCCGGGCACTCGAGATAGCTGTAATTCTCTACGATGCCGAGCACCGGAATGTTCATCATCTTCGCCATCTTGACCGCCTTGCCGACGATCATGGAAACCAGGTCCTGCGGAGAGGTGACAACGATGATGCCGTCTACCGGCAGGGACTGGAATACGGTCAGCGGAACGTCGCCCGTTCCGGGAGGCATATCGACAAACAGGAAGTCAACGTCGTCCCAGACAACGTCCGACCAGAACTGCTTGACGGTCTCCGCGATGATCGGGCCGCGGTAGATGACCGGATCGTCTTCGTGGGGCAGAACGAGGTTAATGGAAATCATCTGAACGCCGCCCTCGCTGCGTGCCGGAATAATGCCCTCCTCGCAGCCTTCGAGCTGGCCGTGTACGCCGAACGTCTTCGGGATGGACGGGCCGGTAATGTCGGCGTCCAGCACGCCGCAGGTGTAGCCCTTGCGCGTCATGCCGACCGCGAGCATCGAGGTCAGCAGGCTCTTGCCTACGCCGCCCTTGCCGGAAACAACGCCGATGACCTTGCGGACGGTGGCCGCCTTGTTAGCCGCGACCTTGAGGCTCTTCTCGCCACCGCAGTTCGACGAACAGCTGTCGCAGTTGTGCGAGCAACCCATATTGAAACATCTCCTAACATATCGTTTCTTGCTATGTTACAGTATACCCTATTCCTCTCTTTTTCGCAAGCGCAGGAACGCTTTTCTTTTCCCGGAAAACGGGAACAGGCACCGTCACGCCGGGGGAAGCGAAAACGGTGCCTGTTCATTCAGTATACAGATTTGAAAAAAGGGGGTAAAAAAGAGAAATAAAAAAGATCGGTAGGTTGCCAGTCACGGGGTTGCGGCTTCCCTTGCTGACAATGTTAGTATACCGCACCTGCGCCTTTTATGTGTGAACAGTTTTTGAACAGTCTTTGAAAGATTTTTAACGCTGCATCCGGCTCTTGAGCATACGGATGTCGTCACCGAAAAAGCGCAGCTGCTTGAACTCGCCGAGCAGACGGGACGCCACGGCGGGCGAATAGCGTTTTTTCAGCTCGTCCGGCAGCAGGTTGGTGTTGACGATCATCGGGCGATGCGCCATCAGGCGGTTGTTGATGAGGTTGTAGAGGGCGGAAACCGTGAACGCCGTGCCCATTTCCGTGCCCATATCGTCGATGATCAGCAGGTCGGCGCGCTCATACCGCGCCGCGCGTTCTGCCGCCGCCGCACCGTCACCCGTGCCGAATTTGATGGTTTCGTAGGCGGCGATGATGTTGATTGCAGTATCGTAGGCGACCGAGAAGCCGCGTGCGGAAACCGCGTCCGCGATGCAGGTCGAGAGGAAGGTCTTGCCGAGGCCGGTCGAGCCGTACATCAGCAGATTGGGCGAGCTTTCGCCGAACTCCTTCGCGTATTTCTTGCACTCGTACAGATTATCTTCCATATTTTCGCGCGGCGAATCCTTCATGTTCGGGTCCATGCGCGTGGAGTAGTAGCCGAGATTGAACTTGCCGAAGTTCTGGTCCTCGATGGGCAGGACGGACGACAGCTGCTCCTTGAGCAGACGGGCATAGCGGCGCTTGACGCACTCGCAGGTCGCCGCGCCCTCGTAGCCGGTGTCGCCGCACTTTTCACACAGCGGCTTGTTCGTCAGCCAGTCGGACGGCAGTCCCATGCCGCGCAGCAGACGCGAACGCTCTTCCTGAAGGCTGAGGTTGCGTTCACGCAGCGAGACGATTGCCTTTTCGGGGTCGCTTCCCTGTTCGAGCGCCGCGCGGAGCACCTGAATGGCGGTTGCGGAAAGCTCACGGTCGATAGCGCGGATACGGGGCTCCTTTGCGTAGACGTCGCGGCGTCGCGCCTCCATGGCGTCCTCGTGGGCCTCGCGGTCGCGTTCGAGCTTTCTCCGTGCCGCCGCAAGCAGTTTCTTATCATAAGCCATTCGCTTCCGCCTCCTTTCGTTTGCGTCTGATTTCCTTTTTCTGTTCGAGCCATGCCTGCTCCCAGTCCGCGAGCGTGCCGCTGTCGGTCGGCTGCGCCTCGGTCTGGCCGACGGCCGCCGCCGTGCTGCGGCTCTCCGGCTCGAGCGCGGTGATTTCGCTGAGGGTGTGCACGCCGCTCTCGTCCCAGCGGCGCAGAATGCCGAGCGTGTAGTCGAGGCTCCTGTGGCCCTGATGGTTCTCCGTGCGGCGGACGGCCAGCTCGACCGCCTCCGCCGGGAAGCCGTGCGCGAGCGCAAAGCGGCAGACGCGCTGCTCCTTGGGGGCCGGCTGCGCCGGGTCGGTGCCGAGAGCGCGGTAAACCGCCTCAACAAACGGCTTTTCGCCCACGCGGCGTGCAAGATACTGCTGTGCGTCCTGCGCGTTGACGATGCCCATGTCCGCCCACTGGTAGGTTTCGCGCTTGATGTCGGACAGGCGGACCTCGCCTTTTTCGTTTTTGAGGTAGCTGAGCAGCTCGATGATCGCGCCGCCGTCCAGACCGAGGTGGTCATAGGCGGTCAGCAGGCTGCGCAGCATTCCCTCGGTAAGGGCGCGGCCGAAGGCGTTTTCCGCGGCGTCGCACACGGCGGAGAATTCGCTGTCCTCGTTTCTCGCGCGGCGCAGCTCGGCCGCCGTGTACTGCGGCGCGGCATTTTCGGCTTTTTCGGCGGCTTTGGTCTGCGAGGCAGGCGTAGACAGGTTGTTGAGCGTGAACGCGGCACGTTCGTAGCGCTCCTCGGAGAGATGAAGCGCCCGCGCGGCCGTCCGGCCGTCCACCTCGCCATGGCGCAGGATATATATGTACAGAAGCGCGGCGTCGCCGTCCCCGACCGCAATCAGCTTGTCGAGCGTATCGCACCGCGCCACGCGCAGCTCGCCCTCGGGCAGCAGCACAGAGGTCATAGGCTTGTCCTTTCCTTTCGTTGTTTTTCTTTGCATTCCATTATAGCACAGTTCCCCTGTGTTTTAAAAGAGGAAGAATTTCGTTCCGGGGAGATAGATGGGCAAAAGAAAAATGACCGCTCTACCCTGCAAAGTAAACGGTCATTTTTCCCGGCAAAACCACGAGAAGTCTGCGTCTTATTCAGTTCTGCATTATGCTCATAGCTTTTGCCGCCCTGATTTTTCAGATAAGCAAAAGAAAATAACTGTCCCCTACTCCAATAGCGCGGTTATTTTCTTAACCCATTGCTGGGCGTAATCGTATATCGGTTACATTTTCATTATAGCAGTTCTGTGCGGTTTGTCAACGCTGTGTTATTTCATCTTTCGGCTAATTCATCTAACGAAATTTGCAGTATGCGGGCAATTTCACGCAACTCAAAATCCGCAATAAAGCGTTTCTTGCATTCTATGCGACTGATAGCTTTCTGATCCAAGTCTATGCCACAGACCTGCAATCTCGCTGCCAATTCAGCCTGTGAAATATGCTTTTGCTTACGCAAAACTCTAATTTTCTCACCACATATATTTGCTTTTCCATTATAGTCATAAATTTTCATAGAATAAGTTTTACCGTAAAGATGAGTATTTTTTCTTGACTATATCATTTTTACGGAGTAAACTTATACCAAAGATGCCTAACTTTTATATTACAGTTTAGGAGGGGTATGAAATGAAAAAGAAAATGCTTATGCGATTTGCTGCCGTGGCATTAGCAGCAGGAATGTGCATCAGCGGCGCAGGTGCGGCGTATTTTACAGATGTATCACCTAATGCGTGGTATTATGACGCTGTTACAGAGTGTTCGGATTATGGTTACATGAAGGGCTATCAAGACGGCACTTTTCATCCGAATGCAACGATTACTCGCGCGGAGTGTGCGGCCTTGCTGGACAGAGTTGTCGATCCCAATATGCCAATAGGACAAGAGATGGATTTCCAAGATGTTCATAAAACTGACTGGTTTTATGGATATACCAGAGGCGCAGGACAGTTATTGGGTGGGACGAAAGTGACTTATACTAACTCAAGTCCGTTGGGTTATTATGCTTGGTTTTATCCGAAAAAAGCCTGCACCCGTGAAGATTTTGCATATGGTTTAGGCAATGTTGCATATGAATTGCAGGACGAGGGTGGTTCCGGTTTTAATGATTATCAGCAAATCAATCCTCAGTACCGAGATACCATTATGAAACTGCGTCATAATGGTATTATCAATGGTGATGGTGTAGGCCGTTATGGTTATTTTCATCCTAAGAAAACGATTACTCGTGCGGAAGTTGCGCAAATTCTTTGCAATTTAATTGAACTCGTTGAAAGCTAACGCAAAAGCCCTTCCGACTGCACAATCGGAGGGGCTTTTATCACTAAATCTTTACTTGTTCTTCGCTTTCCGCTGGCAAATACAGTGCTATATTCTGTCGTTTATGCTATAATAACTCGAGAAAACCGAGGTTTCCCCCCGGTTTTCCGGCGCAGCCGATGACGCTTCGCGGTTATTCCCTCACCATGCCCCAGCAGAGTTTCTGTGAAGGAGGTGAGTGCGATGTATGTTACTTATAATGAGCTGTTTCAGCTCCTAACATTTCTCGCAGCATTTGCCGGTCTGATCTTTCAGATAAGCAAAAGAAAATAACCGCTCCTACTCCAATAGCGCGGTTATTTTCTTCCAAATAACTGTGTGGGAGTAACCGTACATCGGCTGCGCCCTTTTCTATTTCTATTATACCAGTTCTGTGCGGTTTGTCAATGCTTCTGCGGGGCAATTCCGCCGACCGGGATTTACATTTTCAGAACACAAAAGGCTTCGGAGCACATCACTCCGAAGCCCTTTTATTATTTCAAAATCAAAGATTACTTAATCTTCTCTTCCGGCTTTACGTCCTTCATAGACAGGTTTACGCGGCCCTTGTCATCGATCTCCATGACCTTGACCCAGACCATGTCGCCTTCCTTGACAGCGTCCTCGACCTTCTCGATGCGGTGGTCAGCCATCTTGGAGATGTGAACCATGCCGTCCTTGCCCGGGAGCAGGTTTACGAACGCGCCGAAGTTCATCAGGCGGACAACCTTGCCGTAGTAGATCTCGCCCGGCTCCGGCTCCTTGACGATCGCTTCGATCATCTTCTTAGCCTTGTCGGCGTCGGTTGCCTTGACAGCGGCGATGGTAACCGTACCGTCGTCCTCGATGTCAACCTTTGCGCCGGACTCAGCAACGATGTTCTGGATAACCGAACCGCCCTTGCCGATAACCTCACGGATCTTGTCCGGGTTGATGTGCATGGTGGTCATCTTCGGCGCCCAGTCGGAAACGTCCGCACGCGGCTCCGGAATTGCCTTGAGCATGATCTCGTCCAGAATGCCGTAACGGGCAACGCGGCACTTCTCGAACGCCTGCTTGATGATGTTCGGGGTCAGGCCGTCGACCTTGATGTCGACCTGAATTGCGGTGATGCCCTTCTTGGTACCGGCTACCTTGAAGTCCATGTCGCCGTAGAAGTCCTCAACGCCCTGAATATCGGTGAAGGTGGTCTCCTGACCGCCGTCGGTGATAAGGCCGCAGGAAATGCCAGCTACCGGTGCCTTGATCGGAACGCCTGCGTCCATCAGCGCCAGAGTGGAGCCGCAGACAGAACCCTGAGAGGTCGAGCCGTTCGAGGAAATAACCTCGGAAACCAGACGCAGCGCGTACGGGAACTCGCTTACCGGCGGGATGACCGGCAGCAGAGCGCGCTCAGCCAGAGCGCCGTGACCGATCTCACGACGGCCGGGGCCGCGGGACGGACGGGTTTCGCCGACCGAGAAGGACGGGAAGTTGTAGTGGTGAATGTAGCGCTTTTCCTTCTCCTCGAAGATGGTATCCAGCTCCTGTGCGTCGCCCAGCGTGCCGAGGGTGCAGAGAGTCAGAACCTGGGTCTGACCGCGGGTGAACATGCCGGAACCGTGAACGCGCGGCAGAACGTGAACTTCAGCAGCCAGCGGACGGACTTCCTCCATGCCGCGGCCGTCTACGCGCTTGCCGTTTGCCAGCCAGCGGCGGACGATCTTCTTCTGCAGCTTGTCTACGCACTCGCCGAGGTTTGCGCCGTGCTCTTCCTTGTACTCGTCGGACAGGGTCGCCTCGAAAGCGTCAACGATCTCGCGAACGCCTGCGTCGCGAACGGTCTTGTCGTCGGTATCCATAGCGGCCTCGAACTTGTCGTTGCACTCTGCCTCGAGCTTGTCGAACAGGTCGTGGTCGATGTCGTGATGCTCATACTCGAACTTCGGCTTGCCAATCTCGTCCTTGATGGACTGGATAAACGCGCAGACCTTCTTCAGCTCCTCGTGAGCCTCCATCAGAGCGTTGAACATCTGCTCCTCCGGGACTTCCTTCGCGCCGGCCTCGATCATAACGATCTTGTCCTTGGTAGCGCACAGGGTAACGTCCATCTCGGACTCCTTGCGCTGCTCGGAGGTCGGGTTGATAACGGTCTTGCCGTCAACGATGCCGACCTGGCAGCCGGCTACTACGTAGTCGAACGGGATGTCGGAGATAGAAACCGCGATAGACGCGCCGAGCAGTGCAACTACCTCGGGGGAGTTGTCGTAGTCGTTCTCAAGAACGGTGCAGACGATGGAAACGTCGTTGCGCAGGTCCTTCGGGAACAGCGGACGCATCGGGCGGTCGATCTGACGAGAGGACAGGATAGCCTTCTCGGACGGACGGCCCTCGCGGCGCATGAAGGAGCCGGGGATGCGGCCTACTGCGTACATACGCTCCTCGAAGTCAACCGAGAGCGGGAAGAAGTCGATGCCGTCGCGCGGCTTCGCGGATGCGGTAGCGGTAACGAGAACTGCGGTCTCGCCGTAGCGGACGAGGCAGGAGCCGTTTGCCAGCTGCGCCATCTTGCCGGTCTCGACGGTCAGCTTGCGGCCGGCGATCTCGGTCTCAAAAACGCGGTAGTTTTTGAAGTCAAAGTGGTTGATATTTGCCATTTTGTTTCCTCCTTTATTTCTGGAGGGCGGCACCGGCCTTTAGCACTTGAAACAGGAGCGAAAGTGTCTCTCGACCCTCTTTCAAACGCTAAAAAGCAGGTTTATGCCGCCCGGATTGACGTTTTTCTTTCGGGAAAACATTTTTGCAGGTATAGAAACAGGGGAGCAGACTGCTCCCCTATGAAACGTTTCTTACTTACGGATACCCAGCTTAGCGATCAGAGCGCGGTAGCGGTTGATGTCCTTCTTCTGGAGGTAAGCCAGCATGGAACGGCGCTGACCAACCATCTTCAGCAGGCCGCGGCGGGAGTGGTTGTCCTTCTTGTGAACCTTCAGGTGCTCGGTGAGCTCCTTGATGCGGGCGGTCAGAATTGCAACCTGAACCTCCGGGGAACCGGTGTCGGTAGCGTGGGTGCGGTTTGCCTCGATAACGGCAGTCTTGTCTTCCTTACGGATCATGTTCGTTTTCACCTTTCGAAAATATAATTTTTTGTTCACCCTCAGGCTGGGCCGCGGCTTGGTGAAATGGAGCGATAGGACGCATCCGGTTATCCGACAGCTAAGCGCGGGGCAACAGTAAATATAGGATAACACACGGAGTGGCTTTTGTAAAGAGAAATTCGCGGAAAAACTGCGCTTTTTTCGAAGAAAATCCCGTTCTTCCTGCGGACATCTGTCCGCGCGGCGCGCCGCTTTGTAACCACTCTGCAATTTTGTACAAATGTAAACAAATCGTAAACTTGATTTTGTTGAGTTTTTATCTTGCCGTTCTTCGAGAGGGGATGTATAATGTATCACAAGTTCGGTGGCAGGTTTGAGTCTGCTCCCTGTCGCCGTTTTTATTTATTGCTAAGAAACGCGATGGGGCGGTGCAAATGCGCGGCCTGATGTCGCGTTTTTCTTTTGCTCTGCGCATTTTCCACAACCCCCTCCCCGCCTGATTTTGTGAAAAACCGTCTTTGAAAATTCCGGTCTTTTTTAAAGGCAACAGGTTCGTAATTCGTGTTTTTCAGAAATAATTTCAGGATTTACAGCAGGAGAAGAAAACATTTGAAACGAGTCAATGCGGCATGCATCTGTCAAACGCTTCACTTCATGCTCAAGGACGGCCTTGCGCACAGCATCGCGGCGCGGCAGGTGCGCGAAGAAGTCGAGCATTACAAGCAGGCGCTCGAGCGCAATCATACGAAGCATAAGATCGTAGACGAAACCACGCAGGAGGACGGCTCCGTTATCGTCCGCATCATCAAGCAGTACAACCAGAGCCCGGCAGGCAACTACCTCGACTGAGACTGTCGCAAAGCTGACGCTTTGCCGACAATCTGTGTTTTGACTTCGCAAAAC
>ERZ773204.1563-NODE-1563-length-17499-cov-18.557670_pt1 | contig 17499 bp, 15 predicted proteins | sample MGYA00581007_ERZ773204 | MGnify/ENA primary metagenome ERZ773204 (study PRJEB29015, sample SAMEA2737757) | human gut metagenome | biome: human gut; feature: human-associated habitat; material: faeces | place: China | collected 2012 ... | reverse complement strand
TGCTAGGTGCCGGTGGCACCTGTTTAGCACGGACCGAAGTGGAACGTAGATGCCCGTCAGTTCAGTGGCACTGCGGATGAAAGAATTTGAAAAATTAAAATAGATAAGATAGAGAGTGAACGGATTTGAATGCAGAGAAGCGAAGAAAAAAACGACTGAGAAACCTGGTGTGCATAGTATATTGTTCGCTGCAGCTTCTGATCGTTCTTGCGTTATTTCAGGGGATGGGGAGTCTGCTGCACAAGCTGGTTCCGGCAGGCATCGACCTTTCGCAGATCGAAGGGAAGATCGTGGCTGTTGATGATGAGCAGGAAAATACGGAAACAATAGACGAGAATAAACTGATCGTATGTTTGGACGCCGGACATGGCGGAAAAGATAACGGGTCTGATTACAGGTTGCGTTATGAAAAAAACGATAATTTAAAAATAACACAGGCAGTGGCGGCATATCTTGCTGACAAAGAGGACGTACAGGTCATTATGACGCGTTCCGATGATACATTTTTATCGTTGGAGGAACGGACAACCTTTGCAAATCAGAATAATGCCGATTATTTTGTGTCACTGCACCGCAATACAGGCGAAGGTAATGGTGTGGAGACCTGGATCCGCAGTGATGCGGATGACAAGGCACAGGCGCTTGCCCAGAATATTATGGATAACCTGGATGCTGCAGGGATATCGAGAAACCGTGGTGTAAAAAAAGGGACACAAAAGAGCGAGAGCAAAGATTATTATGTAAATCTGCACACGAACATGCCGGCATGTATTGTCGAACTTGGTTTTATGAACAGTCCGACGGATAATCAGCTGTTTGATGCAAACATTGACAGTTATGCAAAGGCGATCGGGGATGCTGTGTTAAAAACGTATGAGTCTTATGGAAAAGACGGAGCAGATGCTAAAGAATCCGTCGAGGATGTTCCAGGCACGGAAGAGCAGACGAGTACGGAAACGGTCACAGGTACGACAGGACAGGTATTGCAGAACACACCGATTGAAAATGTATCCTCATTGGATGCCACCAGCCATGACTGGGGACTTGGCAGCCATACAGATGATGAAAACCGTCCGTTAGATGCCATCAATGCGCAGGAGACATATGGAAAATACAATGCCTACTTTATTGGTGATGACACGAAAGACATTTATCTGACCTTTGATGAAGGCTATGAATACGGACAGACGGAGAGCATCTTAAATACCTTAAAGGAAAAAGGGGTATCTGCCACATTTTTTGTGACAGAACCATATGCGAAAGATAACCCGGATCTGGTGAGACGTATGATCGATGAGGGACATGTGCTGGGAAACCATAGCGTGACACATCCTTCTGCAGGTATGCCTTCTTTATCATTAGATAAACAGGAAAATGAGGTAACAGAGAATCATGCCTATATCAAAGAAAATTTTGGATATGATATGTATCTGTTCCGTTACCCGACAGGAAGATTCAGTGAGCAGTCACTTGCACTGCTAAACAACTGCAATTACAAGAGTATTTTCTGGAGTTTTGCATATCTGGACTATGATGTCAATAATCAGCCGGATCGGGTATCAAGTCTACAGAAGATGAAAGATAAACTCCACCCGGGTGCAATTTATCTGCTCCATGCGGAGTCTGAGACGAATGCAGCAGTGCTGGGAGATTTTATTGACGCCGTGAGAGCTGCGGGGTATGGGTTTAAGAATTTTTAATAGAATATTTGCAGAAAAAGTGGTAAAATAAAATCGGTCAATCCGTGCAGAGATGCGTGTGGCTCCGGCTGCATTACCCACGACACTTTTTTCAATAGCGTAGGCTTAGCGGTGTTATCGTGAGGTAGCGGATGACCTTTTTATATATCGCTTTATGAAAAGAAAAATAAATAGTATCAGAAAAGAGGGACGCAGGAAAAATGCGACCTCAGGAGAAAGCAGGGGACGGCAGATTAGATCTGACGAATCCTGCTTTTTTTCGGAAGTCTGTGTTGTCAGTTAAGCAGACAAATTCCAAGATTTAAGTACCCTGCAAAAGTCACCCACAGCAGATAGGGAATCATCAGGTATCCGGCAGGTTTTAAAATCTGATAAAACAGGACATACAATATTGTCCAGACGACTGGAAACAGAAAACCAGGTGGAGCAAACGTGGTTTTTTGGAGCATGGAAAAGTTTTCCATACTGTTTTTTGTCAAAAGAGAGGACAGGGCGCCGACGGCAAGCGGTATGGCAATGCAGGTAATCAGGTTTTTCTATTCAATTTTCATAAAAATCTCCATTTTACTTTTCACGATATCCCTTACCTTGATAAGTTATGACAGCAGGGTATAAAATATGAGAAAGCAATATTGAAAGGAGAAGAAGATTATGAACCATGAAGATTACGAAAAAGCAGCAAATTACTGGAAAGAAAAGATAAACAAAATGTTCGTATGCCAGAGGAACAATTAAAAAAGGCAGTGGACGATTACATTTTAGCGAACAATACCTGTACCCTTGCAACCGGATTTGGCGAATTTGTGAGATGCACGCCGATCGAATATATATATCACGATGGCACATTCTGGATGTTTTCCGAGGGCGGGGAAAAATTTCATGCATTGGAGCATAACAAAAATGTCTGCATTGCCATTTATGATAAATATGAATGTTTTGGAAAATTAAAAGGAATGCAGGTGACCGGAAAGGCACAGATCGTTGAACCGTTTTCGGAAGAATATGTTGTGGCAGCGGAATTTAAAAAGATACCGATAGAAGCATTGAAAAAATTACCGCAGCCGATGTATCTGATTCGGGTAGTACCGGTTAAGGTGGAATTTTTAAATTCGGACTTTAAGAAAGAGGGGTATGCGGGCAGGCAGACCAAATATTTTTAAAATTTGTAATTTATCTAAATTACAAATTGACATTTGAAGGTAATTGGATTATTATAAAATAGTAATTTACTTAAATTACTACTGAAGGGGGATTTATGGAACAAAAACGTTTGGATGAATTGATAAATTTTACTTTGGGTAAAAACATTTCCAGGCTAAAAAATCAGAATGTAAATATCTATACACCAGAGGATTTTGAAAAGGATTTACATAGTTTAGCTGATGTAAATATGATATGTGGGTGTATTATTAATTTGATCCGATCTAAAGCATCACCGATATCGACTGAAACACAGGGAAAATATATTACATCGAATTTTCTGTTGTGTATGTTTGATCAGAATGAATTAGACCCCTGGTATTTTTGTTATCAGTTTAATGAGGGAAAGAGCCTGGAACAGCAAATCAGTAAATATCATCAGGGGACAACACTGAGTGTAAAGAAATTAAACATAAAAAGTATTGGCGAATTGAAGATACCAATGTTAGAGATAGAGAAACAAAGGCAGATAGGAAGATTATATAGACAGTCAATGATACAGAAAGATTTATTGGAGCATCAGGCTGAAAATATCAGCAGACTGGCAGCAGAGACAATAAGAAGAATTGAGGAGGATTAACACATGGCAGAGTCGAAAGAATTGTTACAGGTATTATGGAGTGGAGCGGATGTCTTAAGAGGAAAAATGGACGCAAATGAATATAAGACATATCTGCTTGGACTGGTATTTTATAAATATTTATCAGATTCTTATTTATCTAAAGTTTACGATCTGCTCTATGATGGTGTGCCGGAAAGCATCGAAGAAGCGCAGAGGACATATGAAGAGGCCATGGAAGGGGAGGATGCAAAAGATTTGTTAGAAGAGCTGCAGGAATCTTTACATTATACTCTGACTCCGGATATGACATACATTAGTATGTTAAAAGATGCAAAAAACAATAGCTTTCACCGGGAAAAACTGCAGGCTGCATTCAACAGGATTCAGGAATCAGACGAATTGTTTAACGGGCTGTTTGATGACGTCGATTTATATTCGAATCGTCTTGGAACGGGAGACCAGAAACAGAGTACTACAATTTCTGATCTTATAAAAGTACTTGAAGCAGCAGATCTGATCCATACAAAAGGAGATGTGCTTGGAAATGCATATGAATATCTGATTGGACAATTTGCATCGGAAACAGGTAAAAAAGCAGGAGAATTCTATACACCCCATGGACCGGCACAGATCCTTTGCCGGATTGCAATGTCAGGACAGGAAAATAAGAAAGGATTACAGGTTTACGATCCATGTATGGGATCTGGTTCTTTGATGTTAAGCTGTAGAAATTATTCTACGGAAGCTAACTACATTAAGTATTATGGACAGGAATTGATGCCATCTACTTATAATCTTGCAAGAATGAATATGTTTTTACATGGAGTGCTGCCCGAAAATCAGCATTTAAGAAACGGTGATACATTGGATGCTGACTGGCCAACAGATGAACAAACAGAATTTGATGTTGTGACCATGAATCCGCCTTATTCCGCAAAATGGTCAGCGGCGGAAGGATTCAAACAGGATGAGCGGTTTATGGATTATGGAGGAAAGCTGGCTCCAAAATCCAAGGCAGATTATGCATTTCTGCTGCATGGATTTTATCATTTAAAGCAGACAGGAACAATGGCGATTGTTTTACCGCATGGAGTATTATTCAGAGGTGCGGCAGAGGGGACGATTAGAGAAACACTGTTACAGAATGGTTCCATTTATGCGGTGATCGGACTTCCTGCTAACATGTTTTACAATACCTCTATACCGACATGTATTATTGTTTTAAAGAAACACCGTGAGGGTAGGGATGTATTATTTATTGATGCATCGCAGCAGTATGAAAAAGAAAAAAAACAGAATGAGATGAAAGAGAGGCACATTGATCATGTGCTTGAACTATACAATAACCGCAAAACGGTGGAAAAAGAAGCGTATCTGGCATCTTATGAGGATATTGTGGCAAACGATTTCAATTTGAATATACCAAGATATGTTGACACAACAGAGGAAGAGCCGGAAATTGATCTTCGGGAACTGACGCAGAATATAAAAGAGACAGACCAAGCGATTAAAGAAGGAAATAAAGCATTATTGGGTATGCTGAAAGAACTTAGTTTTAACAATGATGATACAAAAGAAGCGGTGGAAGAGTTCATTCGTGTCTTAGAGGAGGTGTAAGTATGGGAAATACACCAAATATCAGGTTTATAGGGTTCACGGATGATTGGGAACAGCGTAAGTTATCTGAGGTTGCGGAATTTAATCCAAAATCTGAGCTGCCAGAGACATTTGAGTATGTTGATTTAGAATCTGTTGTAGGAACAGAAATGGTATCCCATAGAACAGAGACAAGAGAAACAGCTCCATCAAGAGCGCAAAGATTGGCACGGACGGGAGATGTATTCTTTCAGACGGTGAGACCATATCAGAGAAACAATTATTTGTTTGAAAAGCCTGATAATAACTACGTTTTCTCTACTGGCTATGCGCAGATGAGACCTAAAATTGATGCAGAGTTTCTTATGTGCTTTCTGCAAACAGATAGTTTTGTAAAGGTTGTTTTGGATAATTGTACAGGTACAAGTTATCCTGCAATAAACTCAAATGACCTTTCAAATTTGGAGATTGTTCTGCCAGCTTCAGATGATGAGCAAAGAAGAATTGGTAGTTTTATTTCCAACCTCGACAACCTTATCACCCTTCATCAGCGTAAGTGTGATGAAATGAAAAAAATGAAAAAATTCATGCTTCAAAAAATGTTTCCGAAAAATGGACAAAAAAATCCGGAAATTCGTTTTGATGGATTTACGGATGATTGGGAACAGCGTAAGTTATCAGAGTTCGGTGAAGCAACAGGTGGGACATCCATAGAATCAGAGTTCTCTGCGGATGGAATATATAAAGTAATAAGCATAGGAAGTTATTCTGAAGACAATATTTATAGAGATCAAGGGATACGTGCAGTAAGGTCGGATAAGACAATAAATAGGATCCTGAATAAAGGTGATATTACAATGATTTTAAATGATAAAACTGCATCTGGAAATATCATCGGACGCGTACTTTTGATTGAAGAATCAGGGGTTTATGTATATAATCAGCGAACGGAAAGAATTGAAGTAGGTAGTGAGAATTATAATTCACAATTTATATATACGATGTTAAATGCTCCAGAGATTAGAGATAAAATTATTAAACAAAGCCAAGGAAATACACAAATATACGTCAATTGGACAACTGTGTCTCAGACTGACTACTTAGTACCTCAGATTGAAGAACAAATAAAAATTGGTGAGTATTTTAAGAGCATTGACAACCTTATCACCCTTCATCAGCGTAAGGTAGAAAATTTGAAAAATTTGAAGAAATATATGCTTCAAAATATGTTTGTATAGGGAGGATGACGATATGGGTAAGATTATCTTGTATCATGGGAGTCCTGACAAAGAAATAAAGCCAGCTTTTGGATTGGGAGAAAACCGGCATGATTACGGAAAAGGCTTTTATTTGACGGAAAATATTGATCTTGCAAAAGAATGGGCGGTTTGCAGACCGGATGAGACAAATGGCTGGGTTCATAAATATGAGTTAGATATGGAAGGACTGAAAGTACTTGATTTCCAGAAATATAGCATTTTATCATGGCTGGCTGAATTAATGAAACACAGGGATGCGGCGGACTCTAAGCGTTACAGAATGTTGTCGCAGAAGTTTATTGCAAAATATGGAATTGAAACAAGCAGTTATGATGTGATAAAAGGATGGAGAGCGGATGCATCGTACTTTTATATTGCAAAAGCGTTTGTCAGAGATGAAATTGATGTGGAAATTTTAGAAGAGCTCCTTTTGTTGGGAGGTTTGGGAATACAGTATTGTATTAAATCAGAACTGGCATATTCGAGGCTGTCTGAGAGAAAAGAAGAACTTATTTCCGTGGAATATGACGAGTTTAATGAAAAATACAATGAACGTGATGTGACAGCAAGGAAAAGGATGAAAGAACTGATTGACTCTGATGCAAATAAAGTAACCAATGTGTTTAGTACACTTTTATGAGGAGAGAAAAATGCGGGCATATTCAGAGACATATTTAGATGATGTGGTAGAGAGTCAGGGAAAACTGTTTGATTTTGTAGCGCAGACATTTCCTGAAAATGATACAACGGATTTTATAGAAGCGTATATGAAAAGTAAAACCAGAAAATATATCGATGAGTCGATGGCGTATGTTAATACCATGGATGCTAAAGAATTATGGAAATATTTTTCGGATACAGAAAAGTATAAATTGAAAGCCGGAAAGGCTTTAGAAGGGTTTATGCCGGACTGGATTGGCGAGTTTTATGCGTATTATCAATGGTACTATAATATTCCAAGCTCGGAGGTAATAGAAAAAGTACCGTTAAATTTTTTGATGAAAGCGTATCACGGACTGCATGACTTAGAGCTTGATCTGGCAGTAAAAAAGGTAGGTGCAGCATAAAATGGATATTTTATGTTTTCATAATCCTGATGAGAAAAATGGGTACTTGAGCAACTGGTATATGTCACAGTTTCATGTAGATGGAATCGGATTTTCATCTATGGAGCAATATATGATGTATAAAAAGGCAGTTTGTTTCAGAGACAATGTGATTGCTGAAAAGATATTGGAAACAGATGAGGTTGGATCTATAAAAGAACTGGGACGTATGGTGGCGGGCTATAATGAAAATTACTGGAATGGTATAAGGCAAATTGTAGTTTATGAAGGACTTATAGCAAAATTTTCTCAAAATGATAAATTGAGGGAAGGTTTGTTACATACGAACGATCAAATCCTTGCAGAATGTGCGGTAAAAGACAGGATTTGGGGGATTGGATTGTCTATGAAAGATCCAGATCGGATGGATTTAAGCAAATGGAAAGGTCAAAACCTGTTGGGATACGCATTGATGATGGTAAGAGGCAGGTTGTAAATGTTGTTACTTGGGAACAGCGTAAGTTATCTGAGGTTGCGGAATTTAATCCAAAATCTGAGCTGCCAGAGACATTTGAGTATGTTGATTTAGAATCTGTTGTAGGAACAGAAATGGTATCCCATAGAACAGAGACAAGAGAAACAGCTCCATCAAGAGCGCAAAGATTGGCACGGACGGGAGATGTATTCTTTCAGACGGTGAGACCATATCAGAGAAACAATTATTTGTTTGAAAAGCCTGATAATAACTACGTTTTCTCTACTGGCTATGCGCAGATGAGACCTAAAATTGATGCAGAGTTTCTTATGTGCTTTCTGCAAACAGATAGTTTTGTAAAGGTTGTTTTGGATAATTGTACAGGTACAAGTTATCCTGCAATAAACTCAAATGACCTTTCAAATTTGGAGATTGTTCTGCCAGCTTCAGATGATGAGCAAAGAAGAATTGGTAGTTTTATTTCCAACCTCGACCACCTTATCACCCTTCATCAGCGTAAGTGTAATTGGCTGAAAAAATTAAAAGAATATATGCTAAAGAACATTTTCCAAAGGTATAAGTAAAGAAAGTGTGCTAAAATTATATAGAAAATAGAGATGACGTAAATGTTATAAGGGGGTGAAAGTAAATGATTGTGTATCATGGAAGTGGAGAGATGGTAGAATTCCCGGAAATAAGAAAAACGAAATACACAAAAGATTTTTCCTGGGGATTTTATTGTACTAACGACTATGAACAGGCATACAGATGGGCTGAAAGACGACATAAAAATGGAGTAATAAATTGCTATGAATATATAGAAAATCCCAAATTAAAGATAAAGAAATTTGATAAAATGTCTGATGAATGGCTTGATTTTATTGCAGAATGTCGCTCTGGAAAATTACATGATTACGATATTGTAGAGGGACCTATGGCAGATGATACGATTTGGAATTTTGTAAACGATTTTTTGAGCGGACTTATTTCTCGTAAAGTTTTTTGGGAATATGCAAAATTTAAACACCCAACGCATCAGATTAGTTTTCACACTATTCAGGCACTTGCCTGTCTGAAATACGAAAGGAGTGAGACGATATATGAAAGATCTGATACATGACAATTTGTTTTATGTGTGTACGGTAATAGAATTTGTTGCCAGAAGTACACATAATCATGTCCGGGATATCATAAATAAATTGTCTGATGATGATATCGAGCACCAGTTAAAAGCTGCGTCTGTCAATCATTGTCTTTCTATGGAACAAATATGTGATGAATGGGTTGAGGATTATAACATTTCAAATGGGAATTATAATAATGTATCAGCTTGTCGTTATGCTGTGCCATCTGTGACATCTATAGGCAGAGTTTATCAAAGACTTATCTTAGATGTCATGGAAGATAATGTAATAGAGACATTGCGCAAGGTATATAACTCTTTTATGAGTGATGAGATTTCAGACTTTAATTCAAGCTTTTATTATAGCAATCCTGATTATCTGAAATGTTCTTATGAAGAAGGACATGTTTTAAGTTAGATGGTGTAAAAATCAAAGCATTTCATGTTTCCTAAGGAGAAAGGAAAAATTATGGCAGAATTAGAAGCAGTCATTGAAAAAAGATTGATCGATCAGTTATGCAGTGGTGAGTCACAGTGGACATACCGACCGGATATCCGGACAGAAGAGCAGCTTTGGAACAACTTTAAATACATTTTAGAGCAGAATAATAAGGCAAAATTAAATGATACCCCATTATCTGACTCTGAATTTGCAAAAGTGAAGAATGATCTTTCACATGCCTCCTTCTATGATGCCGGGAAATGGCTGGTTGGAGAGAATGGCAAGGTATATGTGCATGTGCAGAGGGGAAACGAAACGTTACATTTACTTGTGATGAACAATGAACATATTGCGGGGGGAACCAGTGTATATGAAGTGATCAATCAGTATCAGGCATTTGCGACTGGTGAGGAGAATGATAATCGTGACAGAAGATTTGATGTAACGCTTCTGATTAATGGAATCCCGATGATCCATATTGAATTGAAGAATAAAGAACATTCTTATATGGATGCATACCGGCAGATTAAAAAGTACATAGCAGAGGGGAAATTTCATGGAATGTTTTCCAATGTGCAAATGTTTGTGGTAAGCAATGCCATTGATACAAAGTATTTTTCTGCAGCAAGAGATACGGAATTAAATAAAAAATTTATAACCGGATGGATTGATAAGGAAAATTTGCCGGTATGTGATTATATTGATTTTGCCAAGGCAGTGTTAAAAATACCGGAAGCACATGAGATGGTAACAAAATATACGGTATTAGATAATGATAAGAAGAAGCTGTTGATCCTGCGACCATATCAGATACACGCAATTGAAGCGATGCGGGCTGCTTCAAGGAGAGGAAAGTCGGGATTTATCTGGCATACCACGGGTTCCGGAAAAACAATGACTTCCTATAAGGCAACACGTAATTTGCTGATGGATATTCCGTCGATAGAAAAGACAATTTTTTTGATTGATAGAAAAGATCTTGATTTACAGACAAAGATGGCATTTCAGTCTTATGCAGACAATGATACGATTGATGTTGATGATACTGATTATGTAGACACGTTGATAAAAAAACTGACTGATGGAAATCGCCAGATGATCGTAACAACAAGGCAGAAGATGCAGACAATGGTTAATAAACGCCTGCAGGAAGGTACAAAAGAGTACGAAAAGATAAAAAATCTGAAGGTTGCTTTTGTAGTGGATGAATGTCATAGAGCGGTAACACCAGAGACGAAGAGATTGCTGGAACGATTTTTTAACAGTTCTCTGTGGTACGGTTTTACAGGAACGCCGATTTTTGAGGAAAACAAGTATGAGCAAAAGGGAGATTTACCGCAGACAACAGAGCAGTTATATGGTAAATGCCTGCACAGTTATACGATAAAAGAGGCGATTCACGATGAGGCGGTTCTGGGATTTATGATTGAAAATCTTGGTCCGAAAAATGCAAATGCGGACTTGTCAGTATTTGACACAGAAGAACATATGCGCAGAGTGCTTGATGTGATATTGAATCAGTCCTATACAAAGTTTGGCATGCAAAATGTAAAAGGAAAGACATATGAGGGAATTTTGACGGTTAATTCCATACCAAAGGCGCAGAAATATTATGAACTGTTGAAAAAAATAAAAGCGGGACAGGACGAATTAAAGATTCATGAAGATATTAGCCGTGCAATGCCGGATTTCCCTAAATTTGCAATCACGTATTCTTTATCTGAAAATGAAGAGACATCAAAGGTTTACCAGGATAAAATGCAGGAGTCTATGGATGATTATAATGCCATGTTTGGAACGAGTTATAAGATTGAAGGAATCAACGCTTACAACAGCAATCTGAATGACCGTCTGGCGCGAAAAGAGAAGAGATATATGGAAAGAAGCCAGCAGTTAGATCTTGTGATTGTAGTTGATCGTCTGCTGACGGGATTTGATGCACCGTGTCTGTCAACGTTATTTATGGATCGTCAGCCGATGAACCCACAGGATCTGATTCAGGCATTTTCACGTACCAATCGGTTATATGATCCGAATAAGCAATACGGGCAGGTGGTAACGTTTCAATCGCCGGGGGATTTTAAAAATGCAATCAATTATGCGTTAAAATTGTATTCCAGAGGTGGCGATGGAAGTCCGATAGCAGAAGATTGGGATGATGTGCTGCGTTCATTTGCAATATCAGTGAAAACAATACATGCACTTGCGAGTACGCCAGCAGATATAGCGGGATTGTCAAAAAAACAGAAAAAGGCTTTTGTACACATGTTTCGGGCATTAGATCATGATTTTGCCCACTTGAAGGCATTTTCGAATTACAGGGATGAAATCCTTGTGGAATATGAATTTTCGGAAGAAGAATATGAAAATTATGCAGCAGTGTATCATAATGTGATGGAAGAATTAAAGAAAACAGAAGAAGATAAGCCTGATGAGGATAATCCGGTTTTAGATGATTATGATCTGGTTGCATATAACAAGCTGAGAGTAGATTTTGAATATATTATTGAACTGCTGCAGGGAGTCGTGGAATCCTTAGATCAGTCCGAAAATAATTTTAAAGAGGCAGATTTTGAGCATGACATGAGTTTGATTCGGGGATTGATAGAGGATTTTTCGAAGGATAATCCAAAACTCAGTGCATTGTTAGGTTCGGTAGTTAATGAAATTGAAAAGGATAAGACAAAATATATTGGAAAGGATATCTCTGTGATTGTCAATGAAATGAGATATGCTGCGATTGACAAAGAGATAAAAGATTTTGCCAATAAATGGTATGTAGATTTTGAAACGGTCCGGTATGAGGTATATAACTTTAGGGATGGAGAACTTGCAAATGAAAATAATCTAAAGGAAAAAGCGGATTATACATCATATAAAAACAATGAAGCAGAACCAATGCCCAAATTTAAATTCAGAAAAGAAATGATAGAGGATTTTAAAGATAATCTGATGGAAAGTGTTCTTCCATTACTTGATTAATTATGCAAGACGTAAAAATAGCTGTCGCTGAAAATGCGGCAGCTATTTTAGAATCGGCGTATATATTTAATATTAATTTAAGTTTGATAATGAGCGCATGATGATATCGACATCTTTGCTTTCAAGTTCCTGTATGATATGCAGATAGGTCTTTTGGGTGGTTGTCATACTGGAATGACCTAACCGGCGGGCAACACTCGCAATGGAAACTCCGGCAAATAAAAGTAAAGAGGCATGGGTATGGCGGAGGCCATGTATAGCGATGACCGGGATGCCGGCGTTTTTACAATGGCGTGCCAGTATTCCGTTTAGAGTAGAGTTATACACTTTGGTCGTACCTGCAAAGATGGGTTCGTCCTCTGGAAGATTTTTGAGCAGGTTGGAAAATTGCATGACGGTCTGCCAGTCAATTTGAATTTTTCTTACAGAGGAAGTGTTTTTTGTAGGAAGAAAACCGCCGTCGCCTTTGTAGTCCCATGTTTTAGAGATGGAAAGTGACTGATGTGCAAAATCGAAATCTTTTGGTGTTAAAGCAAGCGCCTCAGAAAATCGCATGCCTGTTTTAGCAACCAGAAGAATGAACCAGTCCCATGAAATTTTCTGCTCTAAGGTTAAATCTTCAATTAATTTGTGTAATTCAAACTGGTTAAGATATTTGATCTTTTTGTCTCCTGGCTGTTTTCCTTTAATAATAGCTTTTCTGGTAGGATCTCTGGAAATCAGTCCTTCATCGACGGCATCAAGTACGGCACATTTTATATGGTGATGGAAATCGAGAGTGGTCTGATGCTCGTGTGTAGAAGCATAATCATTTAGTAGTTTCTGATAGGAGATTCGGTCAAGATCGCTGATGATAAGATCGGGAACAAGTTTCTCGAGCCAGTGATGAGCCATCAGATATTTTTTCATAGTTACAGTTCTTATGGCACCTTCTTTGTATACGGTGATCCATTGCTTGTAATAGTCGCAGAATAAGATGGTGCTGTTATCTTTTGTTGTATTCATAAATAATCTCCTTTGTCCGTTTTGTATACGCCGATTGCACGCAGATAAAATGAGAATGTCTGGTGTTATAAGTTGTATGGACAAGCATATTGTATCTAATTTTTATGGAATAAATCTATGCTTTCTATGGTAATTCTAAACAAATTCTAAAAAAATTGGCACACTGGTATGACCAGAATTTATTGACACAACCACCCTAAAATGATAGAATTTATCTATAAGTAACAGATAAGGCGAAAAATGTTACAAAAGAAATGGAGATTATCATGGGAAATGTACGGATTCTGGAAGTAAAACAGAGCATTTTCGAGAGCAATGACAAGCAGGCAGCATTGCTTCGCGAAGAACTGAAAAAAGACGGCGTGTTCTTGTTGAACCTGATGTCATCGCCTGGATCAGGCAAGACAACGACGCTGACACGCACGATCGAGGCACTGAAAGATGACTTGAAGATCGGTGTCATGGAGGCAGATATCGACTCTGACGTGGATGCGGAAACAATTTTAAAGACCGGAGCAAAGGCAATCCAGCTTCATACAGGCGGCATGTGTCATCTGGATGCAGATATGACGAGACAGGGATTAAAAGGACTTGGAACAGATGATGTGGAACTGGTTATTTTAGAGAATGTCGGCAATCTGGTATGTCCAGCGGAGTTCGATACGGGTGCAGTGAAAAATGCGATGATCTTATCCGTACCGGAAGGACATGACAAACCTTTAAAATACCCGCTGATGTTTTCCATCTGCGATGTCGTGCTGATCAACAAGATCGATGTGATGCCATATTTTGATTTTGACTTAGAGCAGTGTAAAAAGAACATCCTGATGCGCAATCCGAATGCAAAGATCATCCCGATCTGTGCAAAGACAGGTGAAGGTATGGAAGAATGGGCAGACTGGCTGAAAAAAGAGACCGCTGCATGGAAAGAGGAAGAACACGCATGAAAAAGTTTGAGTACACACCACCGGAACAGCCGAGAGAGCTGATCTTAAAATTAGGACAGAAGATCACCGACCGTATCGGTCATACAGTGACAGCCGAAGATCCGGAATATTATGGATTAGAAGCACTTGTGACGGATGAGATGGCAGAAGTTGCACTGAAAATGAAAGTGCGCAAACCGATGACATTAGCACAGGTCGTAAAAGCAACCGGAAAAGAAGAAAAAGTGTTAGAAGAACTGTTGCAGGAAATGAGTAACATCGGTCTTTTAGAGTACAACTGGGAGAATCCGAAACACGAGAAACAGTATGTCCTTCCGATGTATGTACCGGGAAGTGCAGAGTTTTTTAACATGAAGTTAGATCAGATTAAAGAGCACCCGGAAGTTGCATCATTCTTTGAGCGCATGGCATTTTTACCATTGCAGAAAGTAACACCGATGGTACCGCCAGGAGGCGCTGGAATCGGTATGCACGTTATCCCGGTTGAGAAAGCGATCGAGACGGAAAATGAGTCTGTCAGTGTCGAGCATATTTCCCACTGGCTGGATAAATATGATGGAAAATATGCAGCAGGTCCGTGTTCCTGCCGTTATTCCCGTGGTGTTTTAGGCGAGGGATGCGCGGATGATCCGGAAGACTGGTGTATCGGTGTCGGCGATATGGCTGACTATTTAGTCGAGACAAACAAGGGACATTACATTACACGTGAAAAGGTAATGGAAATCTTACAGCGTGCGGAGGACAACGGATTTGTTCATCAGATCACAAACATTGACGGCGAGGACAAGATTTTTGCCATCTGTAACTGTAATGTAAATATCTGTAATGCACTTCGTACTTCACAGTTATTTAACACACCGAACATGTCACGTTCTGCTTATGTGGCAAAGGTTGAAACAAAGGACTGTGTTGCATGTGGGCGCTGCGTAGAGTACTGTCCGGCGGGTGCCGTAAAAATGGGTCAGAAACTCTGTACGAAAGATGGAACCATCACCTATCCGAAACACGAGCTGCCGGATAATACCAAGTGGGGACCGGAAAAATGGGATATGGATTACCGTGATAACAACCGCATCAACTGTTATGATACCGGAACGGCACCGTGTAAGACGGCATGTCCGGCACATATCGCAGTACAGGGATACTTAAAGATGGCGGCACAGGGACGATACACAGATGCCCTTGCCCTGATCAAAAAGGAAAATCCGTTCCCGGCAGTCTGCGGCCGTGTCTGCAACCACCGCTGTGAGGATGCATGTACAAGAGGAACTGTGGACCAGGCAGTTGCGATCGATGATGTCAAGAAATTTATCGCAGAACTGGATCTGAATTCAGATACACGTTACATTCCACCGGTCGTACAGCCGTCAAACCGTGGAACTTTCCCACAGAAGATTGCAATCATTGGTGGTGGCCCGGCTGGTTTAAGCTGTGCGTTTTATTTGGCAACCAGAGGTTACAAACCGACTGTATTTGAGAAAAATGAACGTCCGGGCGGTATGCTCGTTTACGGTATTCCTTCTTTTAAATTAGAGAAAAATGTTGTGGATGCTGAAATCGAAGTGATGCGTGAACTTGGTGTGGATATCAAGTGCGGCGTGGAAGTTGGAAAAGATATTTCGTTAGACGAACTGCGCGCGCAGGGATATCAGGCATTTTATATTGCAATCGGCTGCCAGGGAAGCCGCAAAGCAGGCATTCCGGGCGAGGATGCCGCGGGTGTAATGAGTGCGGTTGATTTCTTACATATCGTATCCGGTGGAAACGAAGACTACCGCGTGGATGGCAGATCTGTTGTCATCGGTGGCGGTAACGTGGCAATCGATGTGGCACGTACAGCGGCACGCTGTGGTTCCAACGAAGTTTCCATGTTCTGCTTAGAGTCTGAAAAAGAGATGCCGGCATCCAAAGATGAGGTGGAAGAAGTCAAAGAAGAGGGAGCTGCCGTTCACTGTGGCTGGGGTCCGAAAGAGATTTTGACAGAAAACGGTAAAGTGCGTGGCATCGTGCTGAAAAAATGTGTTTCCGTCAAAGATGAGACTGGACGTTTTAACCCACAGTTCGATGAGAATGAGACAATGACCGTGGAATGTGAGCATGTATACTTAAGTATTGGACAGAGCATTCTCTGGGGTGACCTTTTGGCAGGCTCTAAAGTGGAACTTGGAAGAGGAAACGGAGCAGTAGCAGATCCGCTTACTTACCAGACCGCAGAACCGGATATCTTTGTCGGTGGAGATGTCTATACCGGACCGAGTTTTGCAATCAATGCGATCGCAGCCGGAAAAGAAGGTGCAGAGTCCATTCACCGTTTTGTACATAAAAACGCAAGCATGACGATCGGAAGAAACCGCCGTCAGTTTATCGAACTGGATAAGGAAAATCTTGCCCTGGAAGGATATGACAGTGCAAAGAGACAGCGTCCTGCAATGGATGACAAGATTGATGCGCACAGATCATTCCGCGATGCACACAGGACACTGACCGAAGAGCAGGTGAAGATCGAGACTGCGCGTTGTCTTGGATGTGGAGCTTCCGTGGTCGATCCGAACAAGTGTATCGGCTGTGGTGTCTGCACGACAAAGTGTGAATTTGATGCGATCCATCTGCACCGCGAGCTGCCGGAGTGCAGCCGCATGGTAAAAGCGGAGGACAAGATGAAGGCAATTCTTCCTTATATGTTAAAACGTGAAGTGAAGATCCGTTTTGGAAAAAAGGAGAAATAAAGCGAATGCATGAACTTGGAATCGTATTTCATGTGATCAAAAGCGTGGAGGAGATCGCGCAGGAAAATGAACTGACAAAGGTTTCGACTGTGACACTTTCCATCGGGGAAGTGTCCGGCATCGTGCCGTCTTATCTCACAGACTGCTGGCGCTGGGCGGCGGACCGCACAGAGGTTTTATCCGGCAGTGAGTTAAATATCGAGACAATCCATGCAGTGACACATTGTGATGACTGTGGCTGCGAATATGATACCGTAGCACATGGTAAGATCTGCCCGGAGTGCGGCGGGGAACATACCTGGCTTTTATGTGGAAATGAGACGATGATCAAAGAGATCGAGGTGCTGGAGGAAGAGCCGGTGCCGTAAAGAGTAACATTTTTGTTACTGTTCACTCGCAAGCTTGACACTTGCTGTCAAGCTGTGCGCCAAAGACT
>ERZ773204.1554-NODE-1554-length-17554-cov-4.934911_pt1 | contig 17554 bp, 15 predicted proteins | sample MGYA00581007_ERZ773204 | MGnify/ENA primary metagenome ERZ773204 (study PRJEB29015, sample SAMEA2737757) | human gut metagenome | biome: human gut; feature: human-associated habitat; material: faeces | place: China | collected 2012 ... | reverse complement strand
GGTTGTCCTCATCAAACTGGAACAGAACCGGATTTGCCCAGGTATCGGCACTGTCAAATGCCACATAGATGGGAATATCCCCTACGATCTCAATGCCTTTCTTATTGGCATAGGCTTTCAGTTCTTTCCACTGTTTTGCAAACAGGTACTGTTGGAAGCAATAAAATGCGATTTCTTCCGCCAGCTTCTTACGGTATTTGCGAAGTGCCGCTGCTTTTCTGAGACGGATGTCCTCGTCCCATTCCATAAAGCAGACACCGCCAAAAGCATTTTTCACCGCCATATACAGAGCGTAGTCATCCAGCCAGTACGCATTTTCCGTAAGGAATTTCTGATAGTCTCCGGTCTCTGTAAGGCCCTGTTCCCTGGCATTGTCAAACGCAATTTTCAGAACTTTAAAACGGGACAGATAAATCTTCTCATAGTCCACATAATGCTCATTGTCTCCGAAATCATAGCTGTCACAGATCTCTTTTGTCAGATAGCCATCTTCGATCAGAAGCTCCAGGTCAATATAGTAGGGGTTCCCCGCAAAGGTGGAAAAGGACTGGTACGGAGAATCGCCGTAGCCGGTAGGACCTAACGGCAGGATCTGCCAGAGATGGTTGCCTGATTTTTCCAGGAAGTCCACAAAACGGTAACTTTCCTTACCGAAGGTTCCGATACCATATGCCGAGGGAATACTGGATATCGGCAGCAGAATTCCCTGTTTTCTTACATTTTTCTTCATAGCTTTTGTATTCCTTTATATTTCTGTGCTTTCGTACATTACTTATCCGATGCTCTCTGATTAAAAAAATAACTATTCAGTCCTTGTCATGAGCTCTGAATAGTTATTTCGAGTGGAAGCAAGGGGGCTCGAACCCCTGACCTTTCGCGTGTGAGGCGAACGCTCTGACCAGCTGAGCTACAACCCCGTTCGGTTTACTCTATTATTATAGCAAAGCCGGGCGCGGATTTCAAGTCCCGTCTGCAACGCCCGTTGCGTCCGCCGCTATTCTATGATATAGTAAAGGCAACACCGCACAATGAAAGCGGCGGCGCTTTGCGGAAATTTCGTGCCCTGACTTTGTTGCGATTTCACGGTAATACGTCAAGTATTACCGCAAAACCGCGCCTCGTCAGTACGCAAAATTTACTCGCAAATCGCTCTTGTCCAATTATGCGGTATTGCCTTATCACGTTTGAACACCTTTTTTTTGTTTGTTATTAAAAAATTTCATAACACCGATAAAAAAGCCTAATACTGTCTACAATGTGCAGACATACGTGTTTTCTGCGCGGAATTTTGGGAGTTTTTTCGGTAGTAAATTGCGAAAAATTATCTTATAATTGTTAATACGTTCCCTCGAAAGGGAGCGCCAAGCTGAATTTTTGAAAGGCAGGCTATCAAACTATGGCAGACAATCGAATCTACAATTTCTCCGCAGGCCCCTCCATGCTTCCGGTTCCGGTGCTCGAGCGCTGTGCTTCCGAAATGCTGAACTACAAGGGCTCCGGCATGTCAGTCATGGAGATGAGTCACCGATCTAAGGTATATGACGGCATCATTACCGAGACTGAAGCGGCTCTTCGCCGTGTGCTCTCTATCCCGGATAACTACAAGGTGCTGTTCCTGCAGGGCGGCGCTTCGACCCAGTTCGCAGCGATCCCGATGAACCTGCTCAAGACCGGCAAGGCGGACTACGCGCTGACCGGCAACTTCGCCAACAACGCATACAAGGAAGCGGTCAAGTTCGGCGACATCCATGTTGCCTTCTCCTCCAAGGAGCGCAATTTCGACCGCGTACCGACGCAGGCTGAGCTGGACATCCGTCCGGACGCAGACTACTTCTACATCTGCGCAAACAACACCATCTACGGCACCGAGTACCAGTACGACCCCGAAACCCCGGCCGGCGTACCGCTCGTTGCGGATATGTCCTCGAACATCCTCTCCAAGCCGGTTGACGTTTCCAAGTACGGCGTGATCTACGCCGGTGCACAGAAGAACATGGGCCCGGCGGGCGTTACCGTCGTCATCGTCCGCGAGGATCTGCTCGGTTCTTATCCGCTCGAAAAGTACCCGGTCATGCTCGACTGGCAGACCATGGCCAACAAGGGCTCCATGTACAACACGCCCCCCACGTACGGCATCTACGTTCTCGGCCTTGTTCTTGAGTGGGTCGAGCAGATGGGCGGCGTAAAGGTCATGCAGGAGCGCGCCGAGAAGCGTTCCTCCATGCTGTATGACTACCTCGACTCCCAGGACTTCTACAAGACTGTCGCAGAGAAGGCTTCCCGCAGCCACATGAACGTTACCTTCCGCACCGGCGACGACGAGCTCGACGCAAAGTTCGCCAAGGAGTCCATGGCGGCCGGTATGTCCAACCTGAAGGGCCATCGTTCGGTCGGCGGCATGCGCGCTTCCATCTACAACGCAATGCCGATCGAGGGCGTTGAGTACCTCATTGACTTCATGAAGAAGTTCGCCGCAGAAAACAAGTAAGAGATCGTTCGGCAAAGGAGAACAAAATGTATAACGTAAAGCTCTACAACAAGATTTCCAAGGTCGGTCTGAACGACTTTGATACCGAAAAGTACACCTGCTCGGAGGATTTCGAGAACTACGACGCGGTTCTCGTCCGCTCCGCAAAGCTGCACGAGGTCGAGTTCCCGAAGGACCTCAAGTGCATCGCCCGCGCAGGCGCCGGCGTCAACAACATTCCGATCGACCGCTGCTCGCAGGAGGGCATCGTCGTATTCAACACCCCGGGTGCGAATGCGAACGCCGTCAAGGAGCTGGTCATCTGCGCACTGCTGCTCGCGTCCCGCAAGGTCGTTCAGGGCGCAAACTGGGTAAAGTCCCTCAAGGGCACGCCGGACATCGGCCCGGCCGCTGAAAAGGGCAAGTCCACCTACGCAGGCCCGGAAATCGCCGGCAAGAAGCTCGGCATCATCGGTCTCGGCGCCATCGGCGTCAAGGTCGCAAACGCAGCCGTTGCGCTCGACATGGAAGTATGGGGCTACGACCCGTTCCTGTCGGTTGACGGCGCACTCAAGCTCGACCGCTCGGTCAAGCACGTTACCGACCTGAACGAGATTTTCGCAAACTGCGACTACATCACCATTCATGTTCCGCTGAACGCCGACACCAAGAACACCATCAGCGCAGAAGCAATCGAGAAGATGAAGGACGGCGTCCGCGTCATCAACCTCGCACGCGGCGAGCTGGTCGATACCAAGGCAATGGCAAAGGCTCTCGAAAGCGGCAAGGTCGCAGCTTATGTTTCCGACTTTGCAAGCGACGAGATCCTCGAGCAGGAGAACGCTATCACGCTGCCGCACCTCGGCGCTTCCACCCCGGAGAGCGAGGACAACTGCGCGAAGATGGCGGTCTATGAAATCACCGAGTACCTCGAAAAGGGCACCATCCGCAACTCCGTCAACTTCCCGAACCTCAAGGTTCCGTATGAGGGCGGCTACCGCGTATGCCTCATCCACAAGAACATCCCGAACATGATTGCGTCCATTACCTCGGCGGTTCACACCAACATCGAGAACATGGGCAACCGTTCGCGCGGCGATTACGCCTACACCATCATCGACCTCGCCGACCAGCCGAACGAGGACACCCTCGCAGCGCTGCGCGCAATCGATGGCATGATCTCTGTCCGCGCCATCTAAAAGACTGCATATTCCACAGATTTCAGGAGAGCACAGCATAACGCTGTGCTCTCTTTTGCGTTATGGAGTTGCTTTTTGCTAACCGGCGGTCTGTCTGTTTCCGATGATGAAATATGGCCGAACTCATGCGTAATCAACAAAGAAAAAGAGGGAAAACAGACCTCATCTGGCAAGATGTACAAAGAAAATAATGAATTTGGTTAAATTTTTTTGAATTTAGGACTTGCGCACACGGTATATAAAACAGTATAATCTATGTTGTATGGTTGCGCAGTTTGTGCAGCCTGCTGATTTCTGAAGAAGAGGAAGCCGGTCATGCCGGTTCTTCTTGCGCAAAATAACAGAGAGGTGAAAAAAATGGTGTATTCGTTCCGTGGCGGCATACATCCCGGCACTCATGCAGATCCGGGATATAAATCCGCGACAAACACCAAGCCGATCGAGAAGCTGGCCCTGCCCGACGAGGTAATCCTGCCGGTTTCCATGCACATCGGCGCCCCGGCGAAGCCGATCGTTTCGGTCGGTGACACTGTGGATCTCGGACAGCCCATCGCTGAAGCCGGCGGCTTCGTAAGCGCTCCTGTCCACGCAACCGTTTCCGGCAAGGTAAAGGCAATCGAGCCGCGCCTGCATCCGAACGGCAGCAAGGTCCTGTCCATCGTCATCACGAATGATGGTGAGGACCGTCCGCACGAATCCGTACATCCCTACGACTTCGCATCCATGTCCAACGAGGAGCGCATCGAGTGCATCCGTTCGGCTGGTATCGTAGGTCACGGCGGTGCAACCTTCCCGACCCACGTCAAGATCCAGTCCGGTATCGGCAAGTGCGACACGGTCATCATCAACGCGGCCGAGTGCGAGCCGTACATCACGTCCGACCATCGTCTGCTGCTCGAGCGCCCCGAGGAAACCATCGGCGGCCTCAAGATGCTCGCAGACCTGATGGGCGTACAGAACGCGATCATCGCCATCGAGGAAAACAAGGCAGACACCTTCCCGAAGATCGAGCAGCTCATCGCTGACGACCCGCGTCTGCACCTGTATCCGCTCAAGTGCAAGTACCCGCAGGGCGCTGAGAAGCAGCTCATCAATGCCTGCACGGGCCGCGAGGTTCCGTCCGGCAAGTTGCCGGCTGACGCGGGCTGCGCGGTATTCAACGTAGACACCGCCGGCGCTATCTACCGCCGCTTTACCACCGGTATGCCGGTCATCCGCCGCGTTGTCACCATTTCCGGCTCCGCTGTGGCTGAGCCGAAGAACCTCGAAGCACGCATCGGCACCCCGATCGAAAAGCTGATCGACGCCTGCGGCGGCTTCAAGGAAGCACCGAACAAGCTCCTCGCGGGCGGCCCGATGATGGGCAACGCCCAGTTCTCTCTTGACGCTCCGGTCGTCAAGGGCACCAACGCGTTCCTCGCCTTCGCCGGCGATGAGGACAAGCGCGTCAAGGACCCCCAGTGCATCCGCTGCGGCAAGTGCATCAACGCCTGCCCGATGCATCTGCTGCCGATCTACATGAACGTATACGGCAAGCAGGAGGACCTCGACAATGCTGTTGACTGCGGCATGATGGACTGCATCGAGTGCGGTTCCTGTGCTTATGTCTGCCCGGCTCGCATTCCGCTGGTCGCACAGTTCCGTCTGACCAAGGGCAAGATCCAGGCTAAGCGTGCTGCAGAGCGCGCCAAGGCTGAGGCTGAGAAGAAAAAGGCCGAAGCGGAGGCTGCTGCAAAGGCAGAGGCTGAAAAGCCCGCAGAGAACAAGTAAGGAGGAAAACGAAAATGGCTTATGATCTTAGCAAAGTAGTCGTAACCTCCTCGCCGCATATCAAGGCGGATGATGACACCCGGAGCCTGATGCTCGACGTGCTCATCGCGCTCGTTCCGGCACTGGCTGTTGCGATCTACAACTTCGGCGTTCGCGCACTCATCCATGTTATCATTGCGATGGTGTCCTGCGCTGTATTTGAAACCATTTACAACAAAATCGTAAAGCATGAGAACACGGTAGGCGACCTTTCCTGCTTCGTCACCGGCGTTCTGATCGCGTTCAACATTCCGGTCGCAGCTCCGCTGTGGCTGACCGTATTCGGCGGTCTGTTCGGCATCATCGTTGTCAAGATGCTGTTCGGCGGCATCGGCAAGAACTTCATGAACCCGGCGCTCGGCGCACGTGCGTTCATGATGGCTTCCTGGGCCGGCTTCATGACCACCTGGACCGCACCGCACGCGAAGCTGCCGCTCTTCGGCAACGTTACCGTTACCGATGCGATCTCCACCGCAACTCCGCTCGCAAGCCTCAAGACCGGCGCTCTGCCGGACTGCTCGGTCATCGAGTCCCTGCTCGGCCAGACCGGCGGCGTTATCGGCGAGACCTCCGCACTGGCACTGATCGTTGGCGGTCTGTACCTGCTGTGGCGTAAGGTCATCACCATCAACATTCCGGCAGCGTACATCCTCACCGTTGCAGTCATCACCTTCCTCTTCCCGATGGGCGGCCAGAGCCACCTCCAGTGGATGCTGTATCAGGTGCTTGACGGCGGTCTGATGCTCGGCGCTATCTTCATGGCGACCGACTACGTCACCAGCCCTGTTACCCCGAAGGGTCAGGTCATCTTCGGCGTAGGCTGCGGTCTGCTGACTGTATTCATCCGCTACTTCGGCGGTCTGCCGGAGGGCGTATCCTACTCCATCCTGATCATGAACACGCTCGTATGGGCAATCGACAAGAAGACCCATCCGCGCAAGTTCGGCTATCAGCTTGACAAGGCAAAGAAGGAGGCGCAGTAAATCATGGAAAGCAACAAAAAGGAAGGCGGCATCGTACAGCTTGTCGTCGTACTGGGCCTCATTACGTTCATCTGCGCGCTGCTGCTCGGCGTTATCAACGGCGTAACCGCGGACAAGATCGCGCAGAACGCAGTTGAAACCCGCGACGCTGCCATGGCAGAGATCATCCCGGACGCAGAGTTCGAGGACATGAACACCGCGCTCAGCGCAGACGAAGTCGCAGCCGCAGGTGTCACCCTGCCGGCAGGCCGCACCGCCGCTCAGATCGACGGCGTTTACAAGGCTACCAAGGACGGCGAAGAAGTCGGCTACTGCGTACAGGTTGAGCCGAAGGGCTTCGGCGGCAACGTTACCATGATCGTCGGCATCAACGCTGACGGCACGGTCGCAGGCGCAAAGGTTACTTCTCACGCCGAGACCCCGGGCCTCGGTGCGAAGAGCCAGGCAGACCCGAACTGGATCACCCAGTACGCAGGTCAGGCGGCTGACGGTCAGCTTCAGGTTACCAAGGACGGCGGTACGATCAACGCCATCACCGGCGCGACGATCACCTCCCGTGCAGTAACCGACGGCGTCAATACGGCGGCAGCATATGTCGCTACTCTGGGTTAAGGAGGAAAAGCCACAATGAAATTTTCTGAACAGCTGAAATCGGGCGTTATCCTCGATAACCCGGTTTTCATGCAGACAATCGGTCTTTGCCCGACGCTGGCAACCACCACTTCTCTGCAGAATGCGATCGGCATGGGCGCGGCGGCTACCGTCGTTCTCATCTGCTCGAACGTAGTTATCTCCGCGCTGCGCAAGATCATTCCGGACAAGATCCGTATCGCAGCTTTCATCACGGTCATCGCGACCTTCGTAACCATGATCGACCTGTCCATGCAGGCATTCCTGCCGTCGCTGGCATCGTCGCTCGGTCTGTTCCTGCCGCTGATCGTAGTTAACTGCATCATCCTCGGCCGTGCCGAGGCGTATGCGTCCAAGAACAAGGTTCTGCCCTCCGCGCTCGACGGCGTTGTCATGGGTCTGGGCTTCACCTTCGCTCTGGTTCTCATGGGCTTCTTCCGTGAGCTGCTGGGCGCAGGCACCATCCTGTCCGGCTACGTCAACGGCGTAAACGGCATCGCAGTTCCGTTCTTCAATTCCAACCCGATGGTCATGATGATTCTGCCGGCCGGCGGCTTCCTCATGATGGGCTTCATCCTGGCTGCGATCCAGAAGATCATGGCTGGAAAGGAGGACAAGTAAATGTCTTTTGCATTACCTGCCTCTATGGGCTTGACTGACATTCTGTCGCTCGCTATCGCGGCAATCCTGGTCAACAACTACATCCTCGTTCAGTTCCTCGGCTGCTGCTCGTTCTTCGGCGTCTCCAAGAAGACCGACACCGCGCTCGGCATGGGCATGGCGGTTATCTTCGTTATGGCGATCGCTTCCGCAGCATCCTGGGCTGTACAGTACTTCATCCTCGAACCCCTCGGTCTGGGTTATATGCAGACCATCGCGTTCATTCTCGTAATCGCAACGCTGGTTCAGTTCGTCGAGATGTTCATGAAGAAGGCAATGCCGTCGCTTTACTCCGCACTCGGCATCTTCCTGCCGCTGATCACCACCAACTGTGCGGTACTCGGCGCAGCAAAGACCAATATCTCCAACGGTTATTCCTTCATCGGCTCTCTGGTATACGGCGTTGCAGCCGGTGTCGGCTACACGCTGGCTATCGTTCTGTTCGCTTCCATCCGCGAGCGTCTGGACGCTACTTCCAAGTGCCCGAAGTGCTTTGAAGGCTTCCCGATTTCGCTGGTTGCGGCTGCTCTGCTGGCTATGTCCTTCATGGGCTTCTCCGGCCTGTCGATTTGGTAAGGGAGGACACAAGAAATGGATATGCAAAATGTTATTTACGCGGTTGCGGTACTCTTTATCATGGGTATCGTATTCGCGATCCTGCTCGGCGTTGCCGCTAAGGTTTTCGCCGTAGAGGTTGACGAGCGCATCCCGCTGGTACGTGAGTGCCTGCCGGGCGCAAACTGCGGCGGCTGCGGCTTCCCGGGCTGTGACGGTCTGGCTGCTGCTATCGTCGAGGGCAAGGCTCCGGTAAACGGCTGCCCCGTAGGCGGCGCTGCCGCGGCTGAAAAGATTGCAAAGGTACTGGGCGTTGAGGTTGCCGAAGGCGACCGTCAGGTTGCTCACGTATACTGCAACGGCGGCTGCAACGCAATCGACAAGGCTGTATACGAAGGCCTTCAGGACTGCAACGCTGCAATGCGTGTTGCGGGCGGCCCGAAGGCGTGCGCATTCGGCTGCATGGGTCTCGGCTCCTGCGTCAAGGCCTGCGCATTCGACGCTATCCACATCGTGGACGGCGTAGCAAAGGTTGACACCGACAAGTGTGTTGCCTGCGGCAAGTGCGTTTCCACCTGCCCGAAGAAGATCATCAATCTGGTATCCGAGGTCAAGAAGGTTCACGTAAACTGCGTGAACAAGGACAAGGGCCCGGCTGTCATGAAGGTATGCTCGAACGGCTGTATCGGCTGCAAGATGTGCGAAAAGACCTGTAAGTTCGACGCGATCCACGTAGTAGACGGCGTTGCCAAGATCGACTACGACAAGTGCAAGAACTGCAAGATGTGCACCAAGGCCTGCCCGAAGGGCTGCATCGAGCCGGTTCCGACCGCTGAAGAAGTCAAGAAGTTCAAGGAGATGCAGGCAAAGCAGGCTGCTGCCGCTAAGGCAAAGGCTGAGGCTGCAAAGGCTGCTGAAGCTGCTGCTCCGGCTTCCGAGGACAAGTAATGGATTATCTTCATCCTCTGCTGGATGATGCCGCTATCGCCCGCATGTCGAGTCTTGCACTCGCCCATGTGGGCGATGCCGTTTATGAGATACTGGTTCGCACCCATCTCGCCTGCGGCGGCACGCAGACAGCGAAAAATCTGCACAGTCAGACCATCGCGCTCGTCCGCGCCTCCGCGCAGGCGAAGGCCATCGAGCACATCCTCCCTGACCTCACCGAGGAGGAGCAGACCGTCTATCGTCACGGCCGCAACGCGAAGCCGAAAACCGTGCCCAAGTCGGCGTCGGTCGCGGAATACGCGCACGCGACCGCGCTTGAGGCGCTGTTCGGCTGGCTGTATCTCAAACAGCGGTACGACCGCATCAATGAGCTGTTCGGAAAGATTACCGAACTGTTCTAAATCCTCCCAAGACGCAAAAAATCCCTCCGGAATGCAGCCCGGAGGGATTTCTGTTTGTTACTGGTCGGATTCGCGCTCGCGCTCCTCTTCCTTGCGGAGCTTCTGCTCGTTGGCGTAGACGCGGCTCTGCAGGCGGCACAGCTCCTGCGTAAGCGGGTCGGGCAGATGAATCTGGTCGAGGGTGTAGGCCGGGGAAGAACCGACGCGCTGGCCGGCGATTTTGACGACACGCGCCTTGACGCCGACAACGGTCGAGTCGGGCGGCACTTCCTGAAGCACGACGGCGTTCGCGCCGATGCGGCTGTTGTCGCCGACGGTGAACGGGCCGAGCACCTTCGCGCCCGTCGAAATCAGCACGTTGTTGCCGATGGTCGGGTGGCGCTTGCCGGTGTCCTTGCCGGTGCCGCCGAGGGTGACGCCGTGGTAGATGGTGCAGTCGTCGCCGATTTCGGCGGTCTCGCCGATGACGATGCCCATGCCGTGGTCGATGAATAGACGGCGGCCGATTTTGGCGCCGGGGTGTATCTCGATGCCGGTCATATGCCGCGCGAACTGCGAAAGGGCACGCGCGAGGAAAAAGTGCTTGTGCTCGTAGAGCCAGTGCGCCTGGCGGTGGTAGAACAGAGCGTGGAAGCCCTGATAGAGAAGGACGACCTCAAGCGTCGTGCGCGCCGCAGGGTCGCGGTCACGTATCGAACGGGCGTCGTCGAGCAGGCCCTTGAAAATCATAATACATACATCCATTCCTTGGAAATCGAGCGGAAAATCATATCCGCGAAAAACACCATGTAATACATTATAGACGTATTCTCGTAAAAATTCAAACACTACGTTGAACTTTGCGAAAAAAGTGGTATAATGTAAGAAGATTACGCTGAATGAGGTAAGAAAACTATGAAAATTACTGTCATGGGTCTTGGCTACATCGGCCTGCCGACCGCGATCACCCTCGCAGAAGCCGGTTTTGAGGTCTGCGGCTTTGACGTCAATAAGAAAACCATCGAAACCCTTCAGGGCGGCCACATCCACATTGTTGAGCCGGGCCTGCAGGAGGCGTTTGAAAAAGCAGTGGCGCACGGCCATCTGCACTTCTCCGACACGCTCGGTAAGTCCGACGTATTCTATATCTCGGTACCGACCCCGTTCTACAAGGACGAAACCGGCAGCCACAAGGCTGACCTGAAGTTCGTCGAGTCCGCCGGCCGCATGGCAGGCAAGGTGCTCGAAGCGCCTAACCTCGTTATTCTGGAGTCTACCGTTCCGCCGCATACCTCCGAAATGCTCGCCCGCGTGCTCTCCGAGGAGTCCGGCATTCCGATGGAGAAGATCCATGTTGCGCACTGCCCCGAGCGCGTCATCCCGGGCAACATGATGTACGAGCTGAAGAACAACGACCGCATCGTCGGCGCGCGCACGCCCGAGGCGGCTGAAATGGCGGCTTCCATCTACGAAAAGGTGCTCGACAAGGGCGTTGTCCACAAGACCGACGACCTGACCGCCGAGATGTGCAAGCTGACCGAGAACACCTTCCGTGACGTCAACATCGCTTACGCGAACGAGTTATCGGTTATCTGCGACAAGATGGGCATCGACGTATTCGAGCTTATCAAGCTCGCGAACTGCCATCCGCGCGTCAACATTCTGACTCCGGGTGTCGGCGTCGGCGGTCACTGCATCGCGGTTGACCCGTGGTTCATCTATGAGCAGTTCCCGGCGGAGGCCAAGGTCATTCTCGCTGCCCGCGAGCGCAACGAGAACAAGCCGGTCTTTGTTGCCGGCAAGGTCGTTTCCGAGATGAAGAAGGTCACGGATACGGTCGGCGTGCTCGGCCTGTCCTACAAGCCGGACGTTGACGACCTGCGTGAGTCCCCGTCCATCGAGCTGTGCCACGTGCTTCAGGAGAAGGGCGTGAACGTCATCGCCTGCGAGCCGTTCGCAAAGGACACCGAGGTTCAGGGCATCCCGAACGTTTCCTTCGAGGAAATTCTCAAGAAGGCGGATTACCTCGTGATTACTCTGGGTCATACTCTGTTTAAGGATAACAAGAAGTTGATTGCCGAGAAGCCGTATTACGACTGCGTCGGCCTGATGGAGTAAGAAAGCAAAAAAACATCCCCTGTCTGCACGCTGTTATTGCAGACAGGGGATGTTTGCGTTTATGCCGCGGCGGTGTGCAGATGACCCTCTTGACTTTTTCACATAAATATGATATGCAGCAATCGAGCAAAGGTGCTTTACAGGGGTGCCTTTGCTCTTTTGTTTTATCTGGGGGAGGGAATGACATGCGCAGACCGGGCGGTGCAGGGCGTGTGTGTCTGTGCACTGGCCATGAGCGGCGATACGCTGTTCCGGTTCTTCGAGCAGTTCGAAAAGCTGCTGTGAGCGTGCGGAGACCGGGCGCAATGGTCAGGCTCATGCCTGCCGCTGCCCGGTCTGATAATATTCCTTCATGAAATCCAGAAAACGTCTCGTCTGCTCCGACATACGGCGCGCGGACGGATACACGATGTAAAGCCTGCGCAGAAAAGCCGACTGCCCCAGCGGAAACAGCAGCAGTCTGCCCGACTGCGCATCGTTCTGCACGGTCGCGCGCGACAGGATGGAAACACCCATGCCGAGCGTGATGCAGCGGATGAGCGAGGCCGCGTCATCCATGACGGCGATGACGTTCAGCTCGTCGAGCGACAGCCCCATGTTCCGCAGAAAGTACAGCGTTTCCTGCTTGGTGCCCGAGTTGTCCTCGCGCAGCAGAAACGGCTCGCGCAGCAGCGCCCGGCCGAGCGCCACCAGATCGGCACGGTCGTTCGAGAGGATTTCCTCCGCGTGGTGCGGCTCGGTGATGAGGCCGACCGTGATGGTCGGGAGACCGGTCTGCCGCTTGAGCTCTTCCGCGATTTTCACCTGATAGCCGGGATAGAGCGCCGGAGGCGGCGTCGGTACCACACCGCCCGTGCTCACATCGAGCACATCGACATACGGCTTTACGAGGTTCACGATTTTCGCCATTTCCGCGGCGTGCATTCCGTCCGGCTCGTAGTCCTCGGCGGAAACGCGCAGCAGCACCGGCTTCTCCGCCGGCCAGACCTCGTGGACCGCTTTCAGCACCTCAAGCAGCAGGCGGCAGCGGTTTTCGGTCGAGCCGCCGTAGGCGTCCGTTCTGCGGTTTGTCAGCGGCGACAGAAACTCGCTCAGCAGGTAGCCGTGCGCGGCGTGGATTTCCACCGCGTCAAAACCAGCCTCGTCCGCACGCTTTGCCGCCGCCCGAAAGGCATTCACGACCTCGCGCATATCGTTTTCGTCCATTTTGCGCGGCGTCCGCGACTTTTCGTCGAATGGAATGGCGCTCGGCGCAAGGATAACCGGCTCGTCCGCCTCGCACTTGCGGCCCGCGTGGTTGAGCTGAACCGCGACCTTCGCGCCAAGACGCTGACACTCCGAAACGATTCCCGCGAGAGTGTCGCGCTGCTTATCGTTCCACAGACCCAGACAGTGGTCGGAGATACGGCCGTTCGGCTGCACGCCGGTCGCCTCAACGATGATAAGGCCGACGCCGCCCACGGCACGGGAGGTGTAGTGCGTGAAGTGAAACGCATTCGGTATGCCGTTCTCCGCGCTGTATATGCACATCGGCGGCATGACAGTACGGTTTCGCAGCGTCATATTCTTTACCTGAAAAGAGGAAAACAGCATCATTTAGATTGTCCTTTCCGCGCCGGGCGCGTCCTGTTTTTCCTATTGTAACGCAGAAAAGGGCGTAAAGTCAACGTGTCTTTCGAAAATCAAGCATTCTCCCGCCACTGCGTGTCGGCGGCGGGGTGAAGTCACCCCGCCCTACGGTTTAACCGGATGAATTTCAAAAAAACGCTTTCCAGATAAAACAAGGGCCCGGAGATAACTCTCCGAGCCCCTTAAAGCATCTATATTAAGATTACTTAGCCATGGAAGCAACTTCTGCTGCGAAGTCGTCAACCTTCTTCTCGATGCCCTCGCCCTTCTCGAAACGAACGCACTTGACCAGCTTGATCTCGCCGCCCAGTTCCTTAGCAACAGCCTTGATGTGGTTCTCAACGGAAACCTTGTTTTCCTTAACGAAAGCCTGCTGCAGGAGGCAGTTCTCCTCGTAGTACTTGCCGATACGGCCGTCAACCATCTTGTGGATGATCTGCTCCGGCTTCGGCTTAGCAGCGGTCTTGTTCTCCTCGAGTGCCTGGATGAGGAGGATCTCCTTCTCCTTTGCGAGGGTAGCCTCGTCAACGTCGGACTTGTCGAGGAAGGACGGATTCATAGCAGCAGCCTGCATGCCGATGTCCTTGCCCAGCTCCTTAACGGTTTCGTTGTCCTTCAGGTTGTCAGAAACCTCCAGAGCAACCAGAACGCCGATTACGCCGCCCATGTGGTTGTAAGCAACGTTAACGGTGGAGTCGTCGAAACGCTCGAAGCGGCGGATCTGCAGGTTCTCGCCGATGGTCAGAACCTTCTCCTGGAGAGCGTCCTGAACGGTGCCCTCGCCCATCTTGCAAGCCTTCAGAGCCTCAACGTCAGCCGGAGCGTCCTTGATAACAACGTTAGCCAGATCGGAAACGAACTGCTGGAAGTCAGCGTTCTTTGCAACGAAGTCGGTCTCGGAGTTAACCTCGATGATAGCGCCTACGCCGCACTTGTCGCATACGGTAGCCTTGACCAGACCCTCAGCAGCGATGCGGTCAGCCTTCTTAGCAGCCTTAGCCAGGCCCTTCTCGCGGAGCAGTTCGATTGCCTTGTCGAAGTCGCCGTCAGCCTCGGTCAGCGCCTTCTTGCAGTCCATCATGCCTACGCTGGTCATTTCGCGGAGCTTCTTTACGTCAGCAGCGGTAAAAGCCATTTTAAATTCCTCCAATTTTGTATTTGTACGATAAAAACGTAGGGCACAACGACCACGGCGCGCCGGGTCGTCGCGCCCTACGAACAACTCACTTGAATTTATATAGAGTTATGAATTACTCAGCCTTTGCGTCGTCAGCCTTAGCCTCGACCTCGAGCTGCTCGCCCTGCTTGCCTTCCAGAACAGCGTTAGCCATGGTCTGGGAGATGAGCTTAATCGCGCGGATAGCGTCGTCGTTGCCCGGGATAACGTAGTCGATCTCATCCGGATCGCAGTTGGTATCAACGATTGCAACGATCGGGATGTTCAGCTTGCGAGCCTCAGCGATCGCGTTCTTCTCCTTGCGGGAGTCAACAACGAACAGAGCGCCCGGCAGCTTCTTCATTTCCTTAACGCCGCCCAGGTACTTCTCGAGCTTTGCGATCTCGAGCTGGAGCTTGATAACTTCCTTCTTCGGGAGCAGATCGAAGGTGCCGTCCTCCTGCATCTTCTGCAGCTGGTTCAGACGAGCGATACGGGTGCGCATGGTCTTGAAGTTGGTCAGCATGCCGCCCAGCCAGCGAGCGTTTACGTAGAACTGACCGCAGCGCTCAGCCTCTTCCTTGATTGCGTCCTGAGCCTGCTTCTTGGTGCCGACAAACAGGATGGACTCGCCGGAAGCTGCCATGTCGCGAACGAAGAAGTATGCTTCCTCGAGCTTCTTTACAGTCTTCTGGAGGTCAATGATGTAGATACCATTGCGCTCGGTGAAGATGTAGGTTGCCATTTTCGGGTTCCAGCGGCGGGTCTGATGGCCGAAGTGTACGCCGGCCTCGAGCAGCTGCTTCATAGAAATTACTGCCATTTTAATTTTCCTCCTTGGTTTTTCCTCCATCCCAGATCATCTGACAGCAGCAACGGAAAAACCGTCACCGACTGCTTTCATTACGGGATGTGCGAATTTCATGCTCTAATAGTATACTATCTGTTCCGCCCCGTGTCAATCATAATTTTGCATTTTGAAGCAGTTTTTTCGCAATTTTCGCTCTCTCCACTCTTTTTCGCTCTTCCCTCGCAAACTCTCCACTCTCCACTCTTCACTCTTCACTCTTTATCTATCTTTCCCCCGAAATCTCACCAGTATGTAGTCCTCTCCGAGGGTTTCGATGCAGCTCCACGGAATGACGCAGCCCTCGCGCGAAAACATCCCGAGTATCCCGCTCGCGGAGGGCACAACGATGGCGCTGATCTGGCCGCAGGCGGGGTCAAACACGAGGTCGCACACCTCCCCCATGCGCACCCCGTCGCAGAGATTGATGACCTCGCGGCAGTGCAGCTCGGAAAACTTCATGCTCTCACTCCCCCAGTGCGCGCCGGAGAAACTCCTCCGTGGACTCGAACGCGGCGCGGTTGAACCGTCCGAGCCGATAGAGCGACGCCGGGTCGCGCGTTATCGTGTTTCTGTGCTCCTCGCAGCCGAGCGTGCAGAGAAAGCCCATCTCGCGCAGGATGCTTTCGCTCTCGTCCGAGCACGCCCCGAACGGATAGGTGTAGCACACGGGTGACGGCAGTCCCATGCCGGTGATGAGCTTCTGGGTCTGCTCGGTGTCCTCGCGCAGCAGGTCGGCGTAGCGGCCTTCGTCCTCGCCGCGCCGCCGCAGGCAGCCGCGCCGCTCTCCGTATTCGTGCAGGTTCCACGAGTGGTTCTGCACCTCGAACACATCCTCGGTTTCGCGCAGCCGTTCCGCCCGCAGATGCGACCAGTAGGCGTTTTCTTCGCCGTTTTCGGTGAAAAGCGCGGTCTGGCTGCCGATGATGGACACGACCGCACGCATTCCCCTCTGCCGCAGCAGCGGACAGGCGTAGACGTAGTTATTATAGTAGCCGTCGTCAAAGGTCAGCATGACCGGCTTTTTCGGGAGCGGCGCACCGCTCTGCGTGTAGGCGACAAGGTCCTCGACCGTCACGGTTTCGTAGCCGCGCTCGCGCAGTGCGTCGAGGTCGCTTGCCAGCACCTCGGGCGACACGACGTATTTGCCCTGCCGGGCGCTGTCCTTCAGGATGCTGTGGTACATGATGATCGGGAGCGTGACGCTCTCCTCGGAAAACACCGTCTGCATCCTGTCCTGCCGCAGCAGAGCGATGCCGAAGCTCAGCGCGAAAATCGTGCAGACGACCTGCGCCGCCGTGCGTCCAAAGCCGTATTTCAAGAAAAATCCCCTCCCCGGTGCCTGTCATAACAGGCTATGCCCGGAGAGGGGAAAATATGAAACTGTTCCAGTTTCTCGCTCGAAACCACGCTTTTTCCGCAGACTGCCGACTTAATCCTTCTTATACTTCGCGACGCCCTCAGTATAGAGGTTGCCGCCGACCGAGTCCTGCGACACGATAGCCGAGAAGTTTTCGACCGTCAGGCGCTTGACCGACTCGCAGCCGAGCTCATCATACGCGATGACCTCGACCTTTTTGATGGACGCTGCCTTTGCTGCGCCCGCGCCGCCGATGGCTACCATATAAACCGCGCCGTTGCGCTCCATCGCGTCCTGCACGTTCTGGTTTCGCACGCCCTTGCCGATCATGCAGGCAAGGCCTGCGTCGAGCAGACGGGGCGCGAACGGGTCCATGCGGCCGGAGGTCGTCGGGCCGACCGAACCGATCACCTGACCGGGCTTTGCCGGGGTCGGGCCTGCGTAATAGATGGCCGCGCCGTCCAGGTCGAACGGCAGCTTTTCGCCCGCGTCCATCGCGGCGACGATTTTCTTGTGCGCGGCATCACGCGCGGTGTAGACGATGCCGGTCAGCGACACCGTGTCGCCTGCACGCAGCTTGGGCGCCATTTCCTTCAGCTCATCGGTTTTCAGATCATAATGTGCCATTTTTATTCCTCCGTTTTCGGCCGCAGACTGTTCAGCACATCACGCAGCCCGTTTTTCGACTTTTCTGCTTCGTTTCTTCCGAGGGAGGCCGAGATGCGGTCGATTTCACTGAGCACCTCGCTCGCCTTTTTCGCCATCTCCTGCGACTCCTGCTGGCTCCGCGCGAGCATCACGCGGTAGTTTTCC
>ERZ773204.1517-NODE-1517-length-17821-cov-7.470393_pt1 | contig 17821 bp, 18 predicted proteins | sample MGYA00581007_ERZ773204 | MGnify/ENA primary metagenome ERZ773204 (study PRJEB29015, sample SAMEA2737757) | human gut metagenome | biome: human gut; feature: human-associated habitat; material: faeces | place: China | collected 2012 ... | reverse complement strand
TTGTGTTTGCTTTAGCATTTTGTGTTATATTTTATTGGTTTATGTCTAAAAAAAACGGTTCATGCGGGACTCAATGTACGCTTTAATGAAGAAAAACAGATTACTTCTGATAACGAAATTCAAAAGTGGGCGAAACAGATTGTAAAATAGTACTCTTACTAAGATTGAAGAATAAAAAGATAAGGTGATGGAAATGAAGATATTAGTATTAAATGGAAGTCCACATCCACAGGGAAGTACAAAAGATATGGTTAATGCATTTAAGAAAGGAGCTGAGAGTGCAGGACATATCGTTGATGTGGTGGATGTATGCAAAAAGAAGATAGGTGGGTGTTTGGCATGTGAATACTGTCATAGCAAAGGACACGGTGAGTGTATTCAGAAGGATGATATGCAGGAAGTATATAATCTTTTGAAAGAAGCAGAAATGCTTGTTATTGCATCGCCCATTTATTATCACGGCATATCCGGTCAGCTAAAATGTGTAATCGACAGATTTTATTCTGCGGCATATCCGAGAGGACCGAAGAATTTGAAAAAAGTTGCCATGATACTTAGCTCCGGAGATGCTAATATGTATGAGGGTGCTCTTTTCTCGTTCAAAGGAGACTTTCTGGATTATCTTGGACTTGAAAACATGGGTGTGTTTACAGCACATGGGTCTGAAAACAAGAGCGAGAAAAAGAGAGAAGAACTAAGGGTGTTCGGGGCATCGCTGCGTTAGGTAAATTCCATTTGGCGAGATGTCGATAGACCATAAAATTGTTTTTTCTTTGTTGCTATTTGTAACGATGAGGAGGGGCGACTTATAGTCTGGATTGGTTATCAGGTGGGGAAAATCTACCGGAAATATTGCTGGGATATCATCAGTATTATGGTGACGATAACGAGTACAACTATTGCAATCTACTTCGGAAAATGGATAAAATCAATCATTCCGATGAACCTTATTCTACTGTTACTTCTTGTGCACGTGGTCTATATCGGAATCCGATGTTATGTGAAAGACTGGCGGGAGGAACGAGGATATTACTAAAACAAAAAGAAAACAGGAAGATTTTGTAAAGTATCTTCCTGTTTTTTCTAAAGCAGACTATTGATTGTATTTATATTAAGTTTTCAACAACAATGTAACCATTGAAATTACATCTGTTTTTTGATATGATTATTGTCGAAGAGAGGTGTTTATAATGCAGATTTCAAGCAGATTTACAATGGCAATCCATATGTTTGCCTGTATAGATACATTTTCGGATCAGAAGATGACTAGTGATTTTATGGCAGCAAGCATTGGAACTAATCCGGTGATTGTTCGTAAAATATTGCAACAATTAAAGGCTGCTGGTCTTATTGAAGTTGCAAGAGGGACAGGCGGTGTGACAATTACCAGACCATTGGAGCAGATTACATTCCTTGATGTGTATAAAGCAGTGGAATGTGCACCAGATGAAGAACTGTTTCATTTTCATGAGAATCCCAATCAGAAATGTCCGGTAGGAAAGAATATTCACCATGTTCTTGATAAGAGGCTGTTAGAGGTACAGAAGGCAATGGAAGAAAAACTTTCAGAAATGACACTTGCTGATGTGAAAAAAGATATTGCAATGTATACAGAGAAAGAGTAGCCTATAGAAGGCTTCGGATGCGTGATTATATCATCACAATTTCCGGAGTCTTTTTTGTTTGTCATAACCAATGTAAAACCTTTAAAGTGAGTTGTAACAAAAAAAGTTACAAAAAAATGGATGTAACTATTGACGTTACAACAAATAAATGCTATAGTACAAACATAAGATGTAACAAAAAAGGTTACAACAAATTAAGGAGGTAATAGTATGAAAAATAAGATTTTTCATACGCAAGATTTGTGCTTACGCACAAACTTGAGATGCGCAAAAGACAGCGCAAGGAAGGAGATTAAAATGCAGAAAGTAGTAGAATTTTTACAGAAAAATCCAGTTCAGTATTTAGCAACAGTTGGAAGAGATGGAAAGGCAAAATGTCGTCCATTCATGTTCTGCTTTGAGCAGGATGGAAAGCTTTGGTTCTGTACTAACAACACAAAGGATGTTTACAAGGATATGTTAGCAAATCCTGAGGTAGAGGTATCAGTATCTTCACCTGAATATGCATGGATTCGTATTCATGGCAAAGCAGTATTTGAGGATAATAAGAGTATAAAGGAAGGATGCATGAATAACCCTATCGTTAAGGGTCAGTACCAGACAGCAGATAATCCTATTTTTGAGGTATTCTATCTTGAAAATCCTCATGGTGTAATAGCGGATTTCTCTGGAAATCCACCTTATGAATTTTAATATACACGAAGCGACGAACCAAAGTTCGTGTTTGCACGAGACTTTGGCGACTGCCGTGAGTACTTGAGAAACTTGCGAAGTATGTTTCTTAAGTTAAAGATGAACAACAGAAAAAAATAAAGTCTTCGGGGCAAGGTGTAATTCCTGACCGGCAGTATAGTCTGCGAGCAAAAGCTGATATGGTGCAATTCCATAACCGACGGTAAAGTCCGGATGAGAGAAGATATGATAAAGCAAGTCCCGCAGGAAATCCCGTCCTGCGGGCTGTTTTAAATTCAGGCATATCTCACAAAAGGGAGATTTATGAGTAATAATACAGCAACTATTAAAACAGGAAAAAATCTGGTTTCTACAAGGATAATAACAATGACAGCTCTACTGGCAGCTATATCATATGTGTTGGCATTTTTAGAGTTTCCGGTTCCTTTGAGTCCATCATTTGCACGAATGGATCTGTCAGATCTACCGGCACTGATTGGGGCATTTGCGTTTGGACCGGTTACAGGTGTGGTAATAGAACTGATAAAAAATATATTACAGCTTCTGTCAACATCAACAGGAGGAATAGGTGAACTTGCGAATTTCCTAATGGGTGCAGCTTATGTACTGGCTGCCGGTTTTATATATAAATACAAAAAGACTAAGAAAACAGCGATATGGGCATGTGTTATTTCAAGTGTGGTTATGGAAATAGCAGCAGCGATTGTAAATTATTTTATACTACTTCCACTGTTTGAAACATTTATGCCGCTGAAGCAGCTGATTGCATCATTTGGAGAATTTATGCCATTTATTAAGACAAAATTGGACGTTGTGTTATTCAATGCATTGCCGTTTAATATCTTAAAAGGCTTGGTGATTGGAGCAATTACAATGATGATATATAAAAAACTTACACCTATACTGAAAGGAGAGACTTTGAAATGATAAAAATGGATTATCTTAAACTTCTAGTGGATGAAATTCATTCAACAACAGTTGCAACGATAGGTTCTGACGGACATCCTCAGACAAGAATCATAGATATGATGTACTATGATGAAGAAGGTGTGTATTTCCTTACAGCAAAGGGAAAAGCATTTTATGACCAGTTAATGGAGCAGCAGTATGTGGCAATATCCGCAACAAAAGACAAAATTGCAGTTTCTCTTCGTGGAAAAATAAAGAACATCGGGAAAAAGAATCTTGATATTATGTTTGAGAAAAATCCATATATGAAGAAAATCTACCCAGGAGATACGAAAGATGCAATCGAAGTGTTTCGACTGTACGAGGCACAGGGCGAGTATTTTGATATAAGCAATCCATCAAATATTGTGAGGGATACTATAACAATCGGGAAAACCGAAGCTGTTCAGACAGGTTATTTTGTTGGAAAAGACTGTATCGGATGTAAGTTGTGTTATTCTGTATGTCCGCAAAAGTGTATTGATATATCTTTAGTTCCGGTTGTAATCAATCAGAATCATTGTCTGCATTGTGGAAGATGCGCAGGAATCTGTCCAAAGCAGTGCATTGAGAAAAGGGGGTAATTATGATTATTAAAAAAATCAGAAAAAGGCATGCTGACTGGAGAGACTTTTTATGCAGTACTCCGGCAATGGATTATGTATTCCAGAAGGATGCATATGAAGACCAGATTGACAGGGCAGCAGAGAATATAAGAAATGCAGATTGTGTTATAATCGGGGCAGGAGCCGGGGCATCGACAGCAGCAGGAATTTATGAATTATGACATTGCTTCTGTCCTTTTGCTAATTTTCAGTCTTATCCAAGTGTAGTCTTTTAATTTTTTATATAAGATTTCCTGTCAGGCATTGGAAAATGCTCATTTTCCAGTTCTTCCCTATCTGAAAAATTATATGTTGTAAGAATGTCATATTCTATCAGACAGTCTGTAAGTATATATCCATTATCTGATTCTTTAAAACATACGAAAACTAAATTTTGAGAATTAAGGAATATGTGTTATAATAAAAAATATATTTTATAATGTGGAGGAAATAATGGAAGGCAACAGAATTATAAGAGCAGCAATATTAGGAGCAGGAACAGTAGGAAGTGGTGTATATAAGCTGGCAGGCATGATGTCAGAGGATTTTCTTAATAAGACCGGTGCAAGGTTAGAGATTAAAAAAGTACTTGTAAGAAGTCTTAATAAGGAAAGACCGGGATTTGATAAATCTATTCTTACAGATTCATGGGAGGAAATAGTAAGTGACCCACAGATAGATATTGTAATCGAGCTTATGGGTGGAATAGAACCGGCAAGAACATATGTTATAGAAGCACTTAAGGCAGGTAAGCAGGTCGTAACAGCTAATAAGGATCTGCTTGCAGAGCATGGTCAGGAGATAATGCATGCTGCGGATGAGACAGGAGCTGACTTACAGTTTGAGGCAGCTGTAGCAGGCGCTATACCTATTATACGTCCGTTAAAGCAGAGTATGGCAGGTAATCATATATCTGAGGTAATGGGAATAGTAAATGGAACAACTAATTATATCCTTACTAAGATGACAGAGACGGGAATGAGTTATGAGGCGGCTCTTGAGGAAGCTACGCAGCTTGGATATGCGGAAGCAGATCCTACAGCCGATGTTGAAGGATATGATGCCGGTAGAAAGATTGCAATAATGGCATCACTTGCATTTAACTCAAGGGTTACATTTTCACAGGTATATACAGAAGGAATAACTAAGATAACTGCCGATGATATCAGTTATGCAAAGGAATTTGGATATGTAATCAAGCTGCTTGGGGTTGCAAGAAATACACAGTCAGGAATTGAAGTTAAGGTTCATCCTATGCTTATTCCACAGGAACACCCGCTTGCCGGAGTAAGAGAATCACTTAATGCAGTATTTGTTCATGCAGATGCTATGGATGATGCAATGTTTATGGGACGCGGAGCAGGTCAGATGCCAACAGCAAGTGCAGTAATGGGTGATGTTGTAGATGTTATGAGAAATATTGTAAATAATTGTTGTGGACGAGTAGGATGTAGCTGTTACAAGTCAATACCGGTTAAGAATATAGCGGATACAAGCAGCAAGTTCTTCTTGAGAATCAAGGCAGCAGACCGTCCCGGCGTACTTGCCAATATAGCAAGTGTACTTGGTAATAATAGTGTAAGTATAGCACAGGTTGTACAAAAGAGCCGTAAGGAGGGAATAGCAGAGCTTGTTATAATTACCGATGAGGTTGAAGAGAGTTATTTCAATGATGCAATGGCTGTATTTAAAGGAATGTCTGTTATATCAGAGATTTCAGGAGTAATAAGGGTATATTAATTTAACCTCTTGTGTCTGTTCAAATAAGTTATTTGGGAGTCTGTAAAGGCAAAAAATAATTTATATAGATTTTGTATATGGATAATAATATTTATATACGAATAAGGATATACAATGATTAATAACCGGAGGAATTTATGGCATCAAAGTATTATGCGGTAAGAAAAGGAATTAAGACAGGAATATTCCGTTCATGGGCTGAATGTAAGGCAGTGGTTGATGGTTATTCCGGTGCACAGTATAAGAGTTTTACCAATGAAGCTGATGCGAAGGCATTTTTAGGAATATCAGATGGATTGTCATCAGAAGATAGATTAAAAAAATGTGATGTAATTAACAGGGAAGCTGTACAACAGGATGCTGTAAATGGAAAAAGACCATTTGCTTTTGTTGACGGTTCGTTTAATATAGCTACACATACATATGGTTACGGTGGCTTTATTGAATACGATGATAAAAGAGAATACATTCAAGGAAGCGGCAATGATTCAGATATGGCATCAATGAGAAATGTTGCCGGGGAAGTGCTTGGGAGTATGGCAGCTATAAAGAAAGCAATTCAGCTGGGGCTAAGTGAAATTGACATATATTATGACTACATGGGCATAGAGATGTGGGCGATGGGATTGTGGAAGCGTAATAAAAAAGGAACGATTGCATATTATGAGTATGTTAATTCTGTTAAAGACAAGATAAATATAAGATTTGTAAAAGTAAAAGGACATTCAGGCGTAGAAGGTAATGAACTGGCGGATAAGCTTGCAAAGCAGTCAGTTGGAATTGGAGATTAGTGTGAACAATACAATTGTAAGGCGGTAATATTAAAAAAGTAGTTCATCATGTGGAAACGGCAGAATATATGATGAAACTGACAAATTATATGATATAGAAGAGGGTTATAATGAGTAGTAACAAAAAATCGGGCAGCAGGTTTAGATGGATACAAATTATATTTATTATACTGGGAGCGGCAGCAATTATTATAGAACTGGCATATATTTTTAAAGTTATTCCACAAAGTGCCGGCAATAGTAATGAAACATCAGTTGTAACACAGAGTACATCAGAGGTTAAGAGTGATAAGACTGCAGGGAACAATGAGGATAAGGATAATAATGACAATAATATAAATAAATATGTATTTGTAGGAGATTCAAGATATGTAGGAATGTCTGCATATAAAGAAGATACAGATACATTTATCGCAAAGAATAATATGGGATATTCGTATCTTGAAGAACAGATGAGCCTTATAAAGCAGTCATGTGATAAGAATACAGCACTTATTATAGGACTGGGGGTCAATGACCTTAAGTATAGCAGAGAAAAATATATAACAACAATCAACAGTATGGCTGATGAGATGGATTGTAAGATATATTATATGCTTGTTAATCCTGTAGATGAGAAGAAGGAAGTTTCATATGGATATAGTGTGGAAAATAATACCATAAATGAATTTAATAAAGCTATGAAGGCAGAATTAACATCAGACGTTCACATAATAGATACTTACAGTTATTTACAATCACAGGGATATGTGACTGTTGACGGACTTCATTATGATAATGATACATATAAATTAATATACGATTATATCAAGGAAGCTATTAAGAAAGATAATAAGGCTTAAATAAATATATTGATATACCATTTAAAATATGTTATTGTTCAATATGCGTTTTTAATGACATGAAGTTATATTTATAACACAAAAAAGGAGAAATTTAATGGAATTACAGATTTTACACTGGTTTGGTTCAATACATAATGTAGTACTGAATCCCATAATGTATGCATTTACATGTCTTGGAGATGCAGGAATATTATGGATATTACTGGCACTTGCATTATTAACAATTTTACCTAAGAAGTATAGAAGAGTGGGACTTACAATGGCAATAGCACTTATATTATCACTTATAATGTGTAATGGTGTTATGAAAAATCTGTATCACAGAACAAGACCATTCGTAGCAGATCCAACCCTTAGCCAGACTGAATTATATGGAATATTTGCCACTATTCATGACTGGTCTTTCCCATCAGGTCATACATCTGCTTCGTTTGCTGCGGCACTTGCGATGTTTATGTGGTATAAAAAAGAAGGGATATATACAATTATAGTTGCAGTTATGATATCTGTATCAAGATTATATCTTACAGTGCATTATCCTACAGATGTACTTGCAAGTCTTATTCTTGGTTCATTATATGGTATAATAGCTTACTTTATAGTAAGAGCATTGCTTAATAAGTTCCCTAAGATGAGAGCGGTATTTGCTAAGGGAAAGCCATATAAGACATTATTTAAGTAAGTATGTGATATATGTAATGTAATCATTTAAGTAAATATGTAGTGATATTTCACAATGCGATATAAGCAGTAATAACGGACTGCCGTGCTAAGAAATACCGGTACAAGTATAGATAATAATATTTATCAATTTTATGTGCTGGTATGATTTTAATTAGTACGGCAGTCTTTTTATATAGAAAATCAATTAAAATAATTAAAAAGGTTTAAGTATGTATAAAAGATAAAATAATTTACAAATATTGTTATATGGAATATAATAAATAGAATAGGCGTCTTGATAAGTTACAAATGTTCATGGATATATAGCTAAAGATGTTTATTATTAAATTTTATACAGTAATTTTTATTAATATTATTTATAAGTATTAATTAAATAATCTGTATATTACGAAGAAATCAGGAGGAATTACGATGGGAAAGATATTCAAATTTGACAAAGATGTAGATACTGACCAGATTATTGCGTCACAGTATCTTTTATATCCTACAATAGATGAGATGAAGGTTCATACATTTGAGTCGCTTGATAAGGACTTTGCGGCAAATGTTAAGCCGGGAGATTATGTGGTAGCTTCAGATAATTTTGGATGTGGTTCATCAAGAGAACAGGCACCAAGTGTACTTAAGGCATTGGGTGTCAAGGCTGTTATAGCAAAATCATTTGCAAGAATATTTTATCGTAATGCAATTAATATAGGACTTCCGGTTATTGTATGTAAGGATTTACATGACAATGTGGAAAGCGGAGATGAGATGGAATTATTACTTACAGAGGGTATTGTTAATGTTAATGGAAAGCAATATGAATGTACTAAGCTTCCACCTTATATGCAGGGAATATTAGATCAGGGTGGTCTTATCGCCTCTCTTAATAAGTAAATATTGATTTTATAATTAAGATATAGCAGAGATGTAAATATAATTTGAAAGGCTGTATGGCCATATGCAGCAATATATATAAGTTAAATATGGTCATAGTCAGAAGTCAGAATTTTTAAGGTCTGCGGAATGGAGAAAAATATGGGAATGACAATTGCCGAGAAGATAATTGCTGCGGCAGCAGGAGTTAAAGAAGTTAAGCCGGGAGATATACATACAGTAGAGCTTGACCGTATGATGAGTAATGATGGAACAACACATCTTACAATAGATATGTATAATAAGTTAAAGAATCCACATATAGCCGATGTTGATAAGCTTGTATGGATTGTAGACCACAATGTTCCTTGTGACAGCGTAAAGACTGCTAATTCACATAAGAAAATGAGAGATTTTGCAAAGGAGCATAATATTAAGTTTTATGAGGGCGCAGGTGTCTGTCATCAGATTATGCTTGAAAATCATGTAAGACCGGGTGAATTAATATTTGGTGCGGACAGCCATACATGTGCATATGGTGCTTTAGGAGCATTTGGCACAGGAGTAGGATGTACTGACTATCTGTATGCGATGGTTACAGGCAAGTCGTGGTTATTAGTACCTGAAACTTTAAGATTTAATCTTACAGGTAAATTAAATGATGGTGTGTATGCAAGGGATCTCATTCTTACAATTATCGGTATGATAGGTGCAAATGGTGCTAACTATATGGCAATGGAATTTGCAGGAGATGGAATGAAAAATCTTACAATAAGTGACAGAGCGGCTATATGTAACCTTTGTGTTGAGGCAGGTGCTAAGACAGCACTTATGGAGGTAGATGATATCACACTTGAATATCTTAAGGTACATGGAAGAGAACCTAAGTATTCATTTAAGAGTGATGAAGATGCTGAATTTGCAAAAGTATATGATATAGATTTAAGTACTATTAAGCCTATTGTTGCAAAGCCGCATTTTGTTGATAGTGTAGTTGATGCTACAGAGTGTCTTGGTGTACATATTGATGAAGCATTTTTAGGTTCATGCAATAACGGACGAATTGAAGATTTAAGAGTTGGTGCAAATATTATCAAAGGTAAAAAAGTTAATCCGCTCGTAAGATTTTTAGTAGTTCCTGCCAGTCAGACAGTATATGAGCAGGCATTAGATGAGGGACTTATAAAGATATTTATGGATGCCGGTGCTATAGTTATGAATCCTAACTGTAGTGTATGCTGGGGAAGCTGTCAGGGTGTTATTGGTTCAGGAGAAACACTTATAAGTACAGGTACAAGGAATTTTAAAGGACGTGCCGGAAGTCCGGATTCATTTGTATATCTTGCATCGGCTGCAACTGTTACTGCATCAGCAATAGCCGGTGAGATAATAACAGCAGACAGAATATAATGCAAATAATCAGTATAAAAGAAAAAAGAATTATAAAAGATAAAAAGGCAGTTGCTTTGTGACGCAGGCATCGCAAAGCAACTGTTATTATACTACCGTATATCGGTAACATACGGCAGTTTTGTATATAAAATGTCTGCAGAACGGAGTATAATATGGAAAATTTCACAGGAAAAGTATGGGTACTTGGTGATGATATTGATACAGATATAATTATACCTACAGAATATCTTGCATTAAAGACGGTAGATGATATGAAGCCATATGCATTTTCACCGTTAAGACCTGAGCTCGCAGCACAGATTAGTGAAGGCGATATTATTGTGGCCGGTAAGAACTTTGGATGTGGTTCATCAAGAGAGCAGGCACCTGAGATTATTAAAGCGTTAGGAATTAAATGTGTAATTGCAAAATCATTTGCAAGAATCTTTTTCCGTAATTCAATTAATAACGGTCTGTTGCTGATTGAACAGGATAGCTTACATGAGAATGTAAAGGAAGGTGATACAATTACTGTTACCGTAGGTGAAAATATTGAATGTAATGGTAAGAATTATCATATATCAGCACTCCCACAGAACCTTTTAGACATAATTAACGCAGGTGGACTTGTTAAGGCAATGCGTAAGTTAAATGGTCTTGACTAATGTAACAGACAAAAAGATTATTATAAAAGGAGTAAGTGGAATGGGACATACAATAATTGAAAAAATAATCAGAAATAATATAGGAAAAGATGTAAAGGCTGGAGAGATTGTTACAGTCAATGTTGACAGAGTAATGATACATGATATTTTTATTCCATTTGTAGCATCAAAATTCGAAGAAATGGGATTTAAGAAGTTGTGGGATGCCAATAAGGTTGTACTTATATATGACCATCTCGTTCCTGCAAGCCAGGTGGATGACACAAGACATTTTAAGATAGGTAATGAATTTGTTAAAAAATATGGCATGAAAAATATCCACAGGGCCGACGGCATATGTCATCAGCTTATGACAGAGGCAGGTTATGTTAAGCCGGGTAATATCGTATTTGGAACAGACAGCCATACAACTACTTATGGATGTGTTGGTGCATTTTCATCAGGTATCGGTTATACAGAGATGGCAAGTATACTGGGAACAGGTACTATGTGGGTAAAGGTTCCGGAGACAATTAAGGTTAATATTACAGGTAAGCTTCCTGAAAATGTTATGGCTAAAGATATTATCTTAAGACTTATTGGTGACCTTGGAGCAGACGGTGCTACATATAAAGCACTTGAATTTAGTGGAGATACAGTTGATAACATGTCAGTTGCTTCAAGAATGTCAATGTCTAATATGGCTATCGAAGCAGGAGCAAAATGTGCATTATTTACACCGGATGAAAAGACTGCACAGTATTGTGAGATTACTCTTACAGATAAGGAAAAGGATCTTGTCGGTGATGATGATGCGGTATATTGCAGAACAATTAATTATAAGGCAGAGGATTTTGTTCCGGTTATGGCATGTCCTTCTAATGTAGATAATGTCAAGCCTGTATCAGAGCTTGAGGGAACTAAGATTGATCAGGTATTTATCGGTTCATGTACTAACGGACGTCTTGAAGACCTTATGGCGGCAGCAGAGATTCTAAAGGATAAAAAGGTTGCACCATTTGTTAAGCTTATCGTTACACCGGCCAGCCGTAAGATATATACACAGGCTGTTGAAAATGGAACGATGGCGATACTTGCTAAAGCAGGAGCAATTATTACACATCCTAGCTGTGGTTTATGCTGCGGACGAACAGGTGGTATTCTTACAGATGGAGAAAAGGTAGTTGCAACTAACAACCGTAACTTCCTTGGAAGAATGGGTACATCAAAGGTTGGAATTTATCTTGCTTCACCTAAGACAGCAGCAGCATGTGCAGTTGCCGGTAAGATAGTAGAAGCATAGTATCCCAGCAACGAAGTTGTTCAGAAAGGTGGATTAGCATTTGGTATGTATGGTATGAATAATCAGGTTGATAATCTGATTATTCATACTGTATTTGCTGAAAATTAAATTGTAAAATCAAATTGTCATATTAAAAAATTAAATTGTAAAATTAAGTTTGATTTTCTGGTTGTAGCATGTTAAACTGTACAATAGTTAATCTGAATGTGTAATTTTTGCTCCGCAGCAGGTAATCACTGGGTTAGAAGGAGTTTTTATATTTGTTATGGGCTGTGGATTATGTAAAATTCCTTTTGCGCCGCAAAGTACCAGATAAGCCCGCATAAATACTGGGGTGTCACGGACAGGGTTAAGAATAATGAATCCCCGTTAGGGGACGGAAACAGCTGTGCTAATGCACGCATAAAGCTATTTTTGAATGTTAAGAATAATGAATCCCCGTTAGGGGACGGAAACTTTCTACAAGCTACTGTTTGAACAGAGTTTATTCTAATTGTTAAGAATAATGAATCCCCGTTAGGGGACGGAAACTCAGCATACTTGTGGCATACAGATTAAAACCAGTATGTTAAGAATAATGAATCCCCGTTAGGGGACGGAAACTCTAACGTCAACCCTTCTCTTTCTCTAATTTCATTTATTAAGTTAAGAATAATGAATCCCCGTTAGGGGACGGAAACGCGGCTTCAAATAAAGCACATCTTATCCCACGTTCATGTTAAGAATAATGAATCCCCGTCAGGGGACAGAAATTTTATTACTTGAAAATATAAAACATATAGGTTACTATTAAATAAAAGCATTGAAAAAACATATATGAAGATACGAGGGAAATATATGTAGAGAAAGAGTGTTTTTAAAACTATAAAATTAATGACATCAACAACTGTAATTGCATTGGGTATATTTATACCAGCTAAGAGTAAGGCGATAGCAGCAGAACCGGTAAATCAGTATTTACAGCTCGATAACAATGGCTGGCGCTATTACAGCAATAATCAGCTGGATACATCATTTAAAGGCTTAGTTCCCAATGAATATTTAATTATAATGGTCACTGGCTGATAGAATTTAGATGCGTATCAGTTGATACCATGTATATAAGTGTAGAATTAAATAGAAAGTATAATCATTTATACCCCTTGTATTTTTATGATAAAGAAGGAAATTTACGGATATAATTAATAACAAGCAGTAAAAATAAATGATAAAAATAAATGATAATAAGTAATTAGTAAAAATAAGTAATAAAACAATGCCTGAATAATTAACATTGTAATATAACAAAAGCCGGCTGGACTGCCGGCTTTTGTTATGTAATATATTAAGATAGACTAATTATACTAATTTATGTAAAATCCTGTAAAGATAATTTATATATGTATAATAATTGTATCAGGACAATATTAAATCAGCATTTTACAAGCTCTAAAGTTAATATCAAAACAGCTAAAGTTAATATCAAAACCTCTTGAAATCTTTTATGATAGATGATACAATATCGGACTTGTGGGGATTATTATTAAAGAGATTAAGGGGCAATTTAAGATATCCGGTATATGTCAGGCAGGTAGGGAATCTAATGGCTGTGCGGCTTTACGGATATAGAAATGAGGTTAATATGGCAGGCAAAACAAAGGATATGTCACAAGGTTCACCAATGAAGCTCATACTCAGCTTTGCTATACCGATGCTTCTTGGAATGTTATTTCAGCAGTTTTATAATCTTGTTGATACAATGATAGTAGGGAAGACATTAGGTGTTGATGCACTCGCGGGTGTCGGCGCTACAAGTGGTATTAATTTTATGATAATAGGTTTCTGTATGGGAATATGTACAGGTTTTTCAATTCCGGTTGCACAGCAGTTTGGGGCAAAAAAATATTCACAGCTTAGAAAATATGTATATAATTCATATATACTTGGAATTGCATTTGCGGTAGGGATGACAATACTTTCAGTCGTATTTTGTAATGCGATACTTACAGTAATGCGTACACCGGAAAGTATATATACACATTCATATAATTATATAGTAATAATATTTGCGGGGATACCAACTGTATTTTTATATAATATAGTATCAGGAATAATAAGGGCTGTCGGAGACAGCAGGACACCGGTAGTATTTCTTGTTCTGTCAGCAGTTATCAATATTATTCTTGACTTTGTATTTATTATGTATTTTAAAATGGGTGTGGCAGGAGCAGCATGGGCAACGGATATTTCACAGCTCATATCAGGTATAGGCTGTCTGGTCTATATGAATAAGAAATTTGAACTTTTAAGGCTTTCTAAAACAGACAGAGTAATTGACAGAAAGTGTATAAGTAATCTTTGTATAAATGGTGTTCCTATGGGATTGCAGTATTCCATTACAGCGATTGGAAGTGTTATATTACAGGCAGCAGTTAATACACTTGGTTCTGTCTATGTAGCTTCAATGACAGCGGCATCTAAGATATTTAACTTTACATGTTGTCCATTTGATGCATTGGGTTCAACCATGGCAACATATGGTGGACAAAATGTCGGCGCCGGTGAATTTAAGCGTCTTGGCAGGGGAATACGTTCGGCAGGACTTATTGGAATAATATATAGTATAATTGCATTTGTATTACTGTATTTTAATGCAGATTATATCGCTTTATTATTCGTTGATGCATCAGAGGTACAAATAATTGCATTAACTTACAGATTTATAATAGCTAGTGCGGCATTTTATATTCCGTTAACGTTTGTAAATGTTGTACGTTTCTGTATACAAGGAATGGGATTTTCTGTATTTGCGATACTGGCAGGTGCATTTGAAATGGTTGCCAGAACGTTTGCGGCATTAACACTTGTTCCGCTGATGGGCTATGACGGTGCGTGTCTTGCTAATCCGCTTGCATGGATAGCGGCAGATATTTTCCTGATTCCGGCATTTATATATTGTAAAAATAAACTTGTAAAGAGGTCTGCTCAGAGACATATATAGACTTTGGCATTGATTAATTTATAAAAATAATTAAAAAAACGGTTTAAAAACTTTATTAAGAAATTGTAAAACATATTTTCACAAATGGAAAAAATGGTATAATAATCTGGAGCGGCAATTTAATGAACTGTTTTAAAAGGGACTGTATAGTAAAAGATATTTTTAATAATATCATAACAGTATAATAATATATACAGATAATATATGAACCGCTCAGAAATGAGGATTTTAATGGGTATAGAATTAAATAATACAGTATCGTATGAGGGGGATAATTCTGATGTACAAAGGAAACAGATTGCAGAAGCACTATCATCAAATAAGGAAAGAATGAATGTAGTAATGTCAAGATACAAATGTGCTGTTATGGAGGTTGAGACAAAGTTTAAGGTTCTTAATGAACAGTTTTCACTTGAATATGACAGAAACCCAATAGAAGCTATTAAATCCAGAGTAAAGTCATTTGACAGTATAGTGGAAAAAATTCAACGAAAGAATATAAAGCCTACGCTTGAGTGTATGGATGAGAATATAAATGATATTGCAGGAGTACGGGTAATCTGCTCATTCAGGGAAGATATTTATTATCTTGCAAAATGTTTTCTGAATCAGGATGATATCAGACTTGTTGAGATTAAGGATTACATAAAAAGACCTAAAGAAGGGGGATACAGAAGTCTGCATCTTATAGTACAGGTACCAATATTTTTACAGAATGAAAAGAGAAATGTAAATGTTGAGGTTCAGCTAAGGACTATTGCGATGGACTTCTGGGCAAGCCTTGAACATAAATTAAGATATAAAAAGGAGATTAATCCATCAGATGCGGAAGAGCTTGCAAAAGACTTAAAAGAGTGTGCAGAAACAAGTATGCTTCTGGATATCCGAATGGAAGAGATTAAAAATAGGATTAATAAGAGTAAAAGACAGGAGTAATATTCAGGTTAAGCTGATAAAAATAACCTATGCATGTGTATTGTCTGTTATATAAGGTTATTGATATCATGATTTTAAAAGTGGCTGGTTAAATACCAGCTGTTTTTTAGTTAAAAATAAATCCAATATACACAGTCCGGTATTCCCTATAAAATAATATGGAATAATAAAATGTGTATATTGGATTATTTACTATATCAGCTATAAATGAGTGAATTTAAAATATTGCAAAAATATAATAATCCGGATTATGCTGTTATAGTTGTACCAGCCTTACCGCTAAGACTTAACTTAGCCTTATCAATATTGGAAATAACTGCCTTACGTGATGAATCTGCTGTTACAAAACGGATTGAGGCATCAACCTTAGGGAAAGTTGTCTTTGCAGGAAAATGACCCTGTCTTATATAATCATGTAATTCACCGGCTGTTACTTTTTCAAAGACTTTCTCTTCATCAGTTCCTTTTCCGATAGTAAGGTTATCATATCCTGTAAGGAAAAGAAGTGTTCCTGCACCTGTTAATTCAGCAAGCTTGGCTGCTGTATAATCCTTTTCAATAATGGCACTTGCACCCTTAAGATGAGTACCCTGCTCAAGAACAGGAATACCACCGCCGCCGGCAGCAATTACTATCTGGTCAGCATCAAGTAAAGCCTTAATAGCATCAATTTCATAAATATCTATAGGCATTGGAGCAGCAATAATTCTTCTGAACTTTCCCGGTTCTTCTTCAATAACATGATTACCCTTTTCTTCTTCGGCATCAGCATCTTCCTTAGACATAAATCTTCCAATAATCTTGGACGGTTCACTGAAAGCAATATCAAATGGGTCTACACGTACCTGTGTGATAATTGTAGACACCGGCTTGTAGATGCCTCTGTTTAAAAGTTCTGTTCTTATTTCATTCTGGAGGTCATAACCTATGTACCCCTGACTCATGGCACTGCATATAGACATAGGAGCGACAGTGTTTGTAGGCTCAAGACGGCTGTACTCTCTCATTGCAGAATGTATCATACCGACCTGGGTACCGTTGCTGTGAGTAATGACTATATCATATTTTGCTTCCACAAGATCAGCTATAGCTGATGCAGCGTTTTTAACTGCTTCTTTCTGTTCCGGAAATGTTTTTCCAAGTGCACTGTGTCCGAGTGCTACAACAATTTTTTTTCCCATAATAAAGTCTCCAATCTTGTATTTATTTTTAATATTTTTTATTATTCAAGTGGATGTTCACAATCCGCTCTACTATTTGATCATAACACAAATCAATATTATACTATATGATTTTACCATGACGGAAAAATAAATTCAAGCAAGTAATCGCTGATGTCGAATTACAGATGTGAACGATAACATATAAGGCAGAATGTGTTATGTAAAAAGTATGATACAGTATATATAGAAAGTGCAATTTAAATATACAGAGAAACTAAAATGCTTTGATATACAGTGGGGAGTATATCAAAGAACATAGCTGAAAGTATAATGTAATATGTGGCTGAAAGTATGTGTTGTATAAATATTAAAAATGTGAGAAAATTTATTTTGTTATGCTATGAGCAGGCAGCAGAGAGGATTACTAATATCCGCTTGACACATAAAGCACTGTCAATAGGATTATAGGTGTTTGCAGGTGTGTATCACAGCTGCTTTATGTGTAAATAAATATAAAAGCTTAATGTGCTCTCGGAATTTTTTGTTTTGAGAAAGTGCCGGGAGTATATCTTAAAGGAAGTGAGGAAAAAGATATGGAGTATATTACTCTAATA
>ERZ773204.1504-NODE-1504-length-17900-cov-2.721771_pt1 | contig 17900 bp, 17 predicted proteins | sample MGYA00581007_ERZ773204 | MGnify/ENA primary metagenome ERZ773204 (study PRJEB29015, sample SAMEA2737757) | human gut metagenome | biome: human gut; feature: human-associated habitat; material: faeces | place: China | collected 2012 ... | reverse complement strand
AATAATGCAGAGTTAACGATTACTGGTAATACAGCCTTCGAGGCAAATGAAGCTGATATTTATGGCGGCGCTATTTACAATAATGCAGAGTTAACGATTACTGGTAATACAACCTTCGAGGCAAATGAAGCTGAGTCAGGGGGTGCATTGTATAACCTTCAGGGGAGCGTAGATTTTGCGGGAGAGGTGAACGTTTTCAGAGGTAATGTTTCCTCTGGCGAGAGCGGGGCAATCCATAATGACAATGGAACTGTTCGCCTTTTTGGACAAAACAATATTTTCGAAGGTAACGAAGGCGGTGCGATTCGCAATTCCGGTGGAAGCATAACGTTAGTGGGGAATAATACTTTCCTGAATAATCATTCCACTAATTCCGCAGCCTTAGTCAATGAAAAAGATGGTGTAGTTAACCTTTCAGGAACCAATATCTTTGAAGGCAATACTAAAGACGGGAATTTATTAGATATTGAGAATTCGGCAGTATTAAATTTTGGTACTGACTCTGCTCCCAACATCATTACGACAATCAGCGGCGGAATATCTGGAAAAGGACAAACTTTCTTAAATCAAGGAGCCTTGGTTCTTCACGCGGGAAGCCAAATCCACCAAGGTTCCTTTGTCGCTAAATCAGGAACTGTTACCACAATAACTTTGAGCGATTCTCATCATGTCCATGATAAAAATATCACGCATTTTGATGACCTCGCAGATGAAAACGGAACCGGCCACGATAAAGCAGCTGGTGCGATTGGCAACAATGGTTTTGGAATTCACACTACAAACGGTATGACTCTTGAAAAAGGTGCTGTTCTAAACATTGTCTCTGATGATATCCAAGCAGGACATACCTATTTAGTCGCTTACAATGAATCTACCCCTGAAGTTCAAGCCGTTAGTATGGTCCGAGCAGCAGCTTCTCCCGTTGTTGCTCAAGAATCTGTGGTCATAAATCCTGCCGGATTTGAACATGACGAAACCTCTTGGAAGGGCGAAAACTTAATCTCCAGCAATCCCCTTGTGAAGTTGGAACGTGTTGAGGGAGACAACACCAATGGCTACATCTTAGTCACAAGTAAGAACTCCAACTCAATCAGCATTATTGAAGACCTTGCCAGCCTCGACCAAGTTTACTTCAGCTGGTTGTCCGACCTCGAGGATCTTCGTCAGCGTTTAGGAGAAGTTCGTCTCGGTTCCGACAACGGAATTTGGACTAAAGTTTCTTACGCACGCTACCGTGCAAGCGGACTCGGCGCCGGTAAAGTGAAATCCACTGACTACGCCATCCATGTCGGTGCAGACGGAACGCTTTATAAGAACAACGGTCATAAATTCTTTGCGGGCTTCTCCTTTAAGGGCGGTCATACTGATATGAAGGCAGCTCGAGCTGCCGGAACCGGTGACTTGAATCACTACACTTGGAAGCTCTACGGAACTTATGTCCACGAAAAAGGTAGTTATGCGGACATCGTGGTATCTGTGGGTACTTTCAATAACCGTTTCCGCGGTTATCACGACAGCTGGACCGGTCTCGTCCATGGCAGGGTCAACAACTGGGGCGCTGGTATTTCTGCAGAAGTTGGCCATCAGTTCAGATTCCTTGAAGGATCAGCCGACAGCTTCTGGTTCGCCGAACCTCAGATTCAGCTGTCTTACTTCCGTGTAAAAGGTAAAAACTACGAAACCAGTAATGCTATCCACGTCGAACAGAAGTCGGTTAACTTCCTGACCGGGCGTGTGGGTGTTTCTGCAGGTAAACAGTTTGCCTACGGTGCCGAAAAGAAGCGTTATCTCCAGCTTTCTGCTAAAGCAGGCTTAATCCATGAATTTGCCGGCGATCAGAAACTCAGACTCAATGAAAAGAAACTGAGTGCTGACGGTAAGAAGAATCTCTTCTACTACGGTGCTGATATGGATTGGCAGTTTGCTGATAACCACAAGCTTTATCTGAAGGTCGATAGAGCAACCGGAAGCGGCTACAGAAAAGACATCCAGATCCAAGGCGGCTACAGATACAGTTTCTAACCTTCGAAAGAAGGGTTAACCAGTTTTGTTGTATTTGTAGCACTTAGACAAAGAAACGTTATTAAAGCACCTCGGGTTTTAAATAACTTGTCGGGGCCTGTCATTGATTTAATGTCAATGAACAAGCCCAATTTTTAGGAGTAAAAGAAAGAACTACGTGGCGCTATGTTTTAAGATTCCATATGATTGGTGGGTGATGTGCTGAAATCAACATGTCAGCATCTCAGTCTATAAATTCCTCTTCTGTCAGGGAAATGGGAGTCTTATGTCTTCACGCTTCAAACGATAGAGATAGACTATCGGCCTCTCATTAACTTGTAGGAACCATGGTGGGGAGAGTAAAGTGATTGATAAGCTCTTCCTTAAAGCTGATTGACAGTCCTCTGAAAGCGGTGCGGGCTTTGCTCACGAAGAATGATCCAATAAGGTTGAGTCAGGAGGCGTGCTTCGGAATGAAGATGAATTTAAAACGATTCGGTTGCTTAGCTAAGCAGTTCACTATCGCTTGGGAGCGCTGAACAGAAAGATTATCCAAAGTGATGGGGAGACCCTCCCTAAAAGTTAAATCCTGCCTCTTTAACGATCGGCGTCTAGTCGAACCGTTTCAGGTGCGTCCCGAAACGACGCCGGTCATTTTCATTCTGCGAATTATTCAATACGTCGTTGATCATGAAAGAGTGAAGCAGCCTCCTCCTGAAGAATTGGAAGGTTTTATGAACCTCCATCAGGACAGCGTCAATGCCTTTTCCTTCAAAGAATTGAATCGGCCCCTCAAAAGCCTCTAGCGGTACATTTCAAGTTGAACTCAGTTTGTAGGTTTTGTTGATGCAGGGGCCGCCTCCTCCATTAATGCGCGGATCGGGTAGGGCTTCGTCTTGATTGCGTTTCATCTGCCAAGGCAAATTCATCTACCAGGCCGAGAATTGAATGAGTAAGCCGTCTGCTTCAAAAATCTTTTGCTCTTCCCCGTAAGCGTCTAAGTCTCGGTCCACAGTCTTCACAGTGACTTGACGACCGAGTGAGTTCAAAATGTCTTAGGCAGCCTTAACGATACTATCGCTTATAGTTCCGCCTGTTCCGTGCCACTTTGCGCTGTCGTTGATAATTGATACCTTGCTCATTGTCGTTCCTTCGGGTAGGTAAACGGGAAACTCTTACTTAGATGTTTTATGCGGTCGGGTAATGACAAATTCTTTCTTAGTAGGCTCGATAGAGCGCCAGGTAACGGAAAATCCAGGGTGAAGAATGAAGCTCAGACCGGCGCGAAATCGCTGTCTTCTGTAATTTCAATTTCCCCTACAGTAGATGGCAAGACTCTCAATGATCGTTTACCGTTGTGGAATGCTACTTGCCCTGCGAGCTTTCCCAAAAGCCGGCGTTGATACCGTTTGTCTTGTCGCCGGTGGTTACTTTGAACACCGGCTTACCTTCAAGAACATCCACCCTGGCAAACCGCTGACCGTATGGAAATGGTGTTAGTCCATCATCTGAGAATCGAATCACTTTTCCTGCATCTCCGTTGATGAGTGCGGCAGGCTGCTGACCTGAGTTGCCGACAAGACAGTCGAGAATTCCGAAGCTGAAAAGTAGAGTTTTTATATACGTAAAGGCCAGTGAGGCCTCTGTGCGCGACCTCTAAAACGTCACTGGCAGTTGAACTGATGGAAAACCTTGGCGATAGCCTGCTAGCGGCCGTCGAGCTTAATGAAGGTGAGGTAATCGTTATAGTTGGCGCTGATCGCACCTTTTTCATGTTGATTCTAACCGCAGCGGTTGTTGGCGTGATGGCATGGACGTCGCTGTGCGTCTTGATGTCAAGTGTGTTGCCTGTGTTCCGACCCCGCTGCGACCTTATTTGGAATCGATTAAAGCAAGCTAGAGAGGCTGTCATTCCGTCCCTCACACGATAGCACGCTCTCGAAGGCTGTAAGACATTGGAAGGGAAGGACTTGCCTGTTGCCAAGAGACATCTCGGATTTTTCCCGAACTGACCAGATCGGATTTTTGCGCAACGAGCTTCTGGCGATTCGTTCTAAACTTTCCGCAACCGAAGAATCTTTCAGATAGGCGCTATTTTGAAAATCATCCGATTCCCGAACTCCCCGTTCGAACTGCATCAGCCCTTTGAGGCAGCCGGAGATCAGCCTCAGGCAATTAAAGAGCTCGTCGAAGGTATCGAGGACGGCCTCACGGCTCAGACGCTGCTCGGCGTGACCGGCAGCGGCAAGACCTACACAATGGCTAACGTCATTGCCAGAACGGGGCTCCCGACGCTCATCATGGCGCCGAATAAAACTCTTGCCGCCCAGCTCTATGCGGAAATGAGGGACTTCTTCCCGAACAATGCGGTGGAGTATTTCGTCAGTTACTACGACTACTATCAGCCGGAAGCCTATGTTCCCCAGCGGGATCTGTTTATTGAAAAAGACTCCGCGATCAACGAGCACATCGAACAGATGCGTCTTTCGGCTTCAAAGAGCGTGTTGGAACGCCGCGATGTGATTATTGTGGCCACGGTCTCCGCGATTTACGGTATCGGTAAGCCCGAGTCCTACACCGAAATGCGTCTGATCCTGAAAGTCGGTGACAAGATCGAGCAGCGCGGTTTGATTTCTCATTTGGTGCGCATCCAGTACGAGCGCAACGACATGGAATTTACGCGCGGTAAGTTCCGCGTCCGCGGCGATACGATCGACGTGTTTCCGGCGGAACACTCGGAAATGGCGCTGCGTATCGAACTTTTCGATGACGAAATCGAAGCAATGTACTTCTTCGATCCGCTGACCGGTAAAACACGTCAGAAGGTAGACCGCTTCGCCATTTATCCGACGTCTAACTACGTCACGCCGAGAAACGATATTCTTCGCGCTATTGAAGCTATCAAAGATGAGCTCAGAGACCAGGAGACAAAATTCATAGAAAGCGGCAAGCTGCTTGAAGCTCAGCGAATCCGCGAAAGAACGCTCTTTGACCTGGAAATGCTCCATGAGGTGGGCTTCTGCAAAGGCATTGAGAACTACAGCCGACACCTTGCAGGCGGTCTGCCCGGAGAGCCGCCTCCGACCCTGATCGACTATCTGCCGAAGGACGCGCTGATGTTCTTCGATGAGTCTCACGTTCTTTTGGGTCAGATCGGCGGTATGTACCGAGGAGACAGCGCCAGAAAAGAAACGCTTGTGACGTATGGTTTCCGTCTTCCGAGCGCCAAGGACAATCGTCCGCTCCGCTTTGACGAATTCGAAAGCAAGATGCGCCGAGCAATCTTTGTCTCGGCCACTCCGGCCGACTATGAACTGAATCATTCTTCCCAGATCGTGGAGCAGGTGGTGCGTCCGACCGGCCTGGTGGATCCGGAAGGAGAAGTGCGTCCGGCCACGACTCAGGTGGACGATGTACTCGGCGAAATTAAAGAAAGAATCCCGAAAGGCCAGCGCATTCTGATCACGACGCTGACCAAACGCATGGCCGAAGACTTGACCGACTTCCTGCAGGACAACGACATCAAAGTGCGTTACCTGCACTCAGATATTGATACGGTGGAACGCGTGGAAATTATTCGAGACCTGCGTGCAGGTGTCTTCGATGTTCTGATCGGCATTAACTTGCTGAGAGAAGGCTTGGATATTCCGGAAGTAGCTTTGGTCGCGATTTTGGATGCGGATAAAGAAGGCTTCCTGCGAAGCGAACGCTCACTGATTCAGACAATCGGTCGTGCGGCACGTAATGTTGAGGGAAAAGCCATCCTTTACGCTGATACGATTACAGACTCCATGCGCAGAGCGATGGACGAAACGGCTCGACGCAGAGAAAAACAGACTGCCTATAACGTGGCGCACAACATCACGCCGAAGAGCGTTAAGAAAGAGATTCGAGACATTATCGACGGCGTCTATAAGAGCGATAGCCTTGAGAACGAATTCGGGCTGGTTGACGGTCGGGATTACGAAAAAATGGGACCTAAGGAACTTGCGCGCGAAATCAAACGGCTCGAAAACGAAATGTTTGAGCATGCAAAGAATCTCGAATTTGAAAAAGCCTCTGAAGTCCGTGATAAATTGGCATCCATTCGTAAACAGGTTTTCGGAGCAACGCCCGGAGAAGACGAGGATGTCGCAAAACCGAACGCCTGAGTGCTCATTTTGAGTTGAATTATTAGTAATTACCCTATACATTTTTGCAAAAAACGTTAGGGGCTCGTAAGCTATTGCAACCTGCCTGCGGTGTACGCGAGAGAGGTGTGATTAATTCGTCAATTAAGAAGAATGCAAAAAACATGGTAAAAGTTTTATTTGTGTGCATGGGGAACATTTGTCGTTCCCCTACGGCTGAAGCAGTTTTTAAGAAAATGGTGAAGGAAGCCGGACTGACTGACAAAGTAATCGTGGATTCTGCCGGTACACATGGTTATCACGTCGGAGAGGCGCCGGACGTGCGCGCTCAGATAGCAGGCCGTAAGCGCGGATATGACTTATCCGAACTTAGGGCTCGTCAGATTACATCCGACGACTTTAGAGAGTGCGACTTCATTTTGGCGATGGACTGGGAAAATCTGACTGCGATGCAGCAGATCTGTCCTCCGATGTATAAACACAAGCTGGCGCTTCTGATGCGTTACGCAACGGAATACGATACGGCCGTAGTGCCCGATCCGTATTACGGCGGCAACGAGGGTTTCAACACGGTACTCGACTACTGTGAAGACGCCTGCGAAGGCCTGCTGGAAGTCGTTAAGAAACGCGCTTCTGTCTACATTCCCGGCTCAGCTCTGTAGCCGCTGAAAATTCATTTTCCTTCTTAGCCCTCTTCGGAGGGCTTTTTCAATTCCGACTATTGCGCTCGGAAATAAAACGGTCTATTATTTCCGACAAATTAAATCGGAATAAAGATGAAACTCACTACTAAAGGCCGTTTTGCCGTTACTGCGATGCTAGATATTGCTCTTCATGACCCTGAGGAGTATGTGTCGATCGCCGCGATCGGTGACAGACGCCATCTTTCGAGTGCCTACCTTGAGCAGATCTTCGGAAAGCTGCGCAGAGCAGGTCTCCTTGAAGGGGTGCGCGGTCCTGCCGGCGGCTACCGTTTGGCTAAGCCCGCGGATCAAATCACGGTGATCGATATTTTAGAAGCCGTGGACGACCCGCTGGAGAAAGCCAGCTGCGATAAAAACAGAGCAGTCTGCGACGGAGAAGGTGAGTGCATCACATTCGATCTTTGGGAAAGCCTCAACGAGGAAATCCGCAGATTCCTAAAAGGGATCTCGCTGAAAACCTTGGCTGACAAGAAAAAACTCAAAGATCAGAGCTTAAGCCCCGTCTCAATTATCAAACCGAAGGTTTAAACAATCCCCAATTTATCTCTTCATTGGAGCTAATCATGAAGTTCCCTATTTACCTTGATTATTCTGCGACCACTCCTGTCGATCCCCGTGTCGTCGACAAGATGATTCCTTTCCTTTATGAGAATTTCGGCAACGCTGCCAGCACGAGCCACGAATACGGCTGGAAGGCTAAAGAAGCTGTTGAAAACGCCCGTGCCGAAGTTGCAGCACTAATCAATGCCGATCCGAAAGAAATCGTCTGGACCAGCGGAGCCACAGAAAGCGACAACCTCGCCATCAAGGGTGCAGCCCGTTTCCATAAGGACAAAGGTAAGCATTTAATCACGGTAAAGACCGAACACAAAGCCGTGTTGGACTCCATGCGCGAACTTGAACGCGAAGGCTTTGAGGTCTCCTACATGGATGTCGGCAAGGACGGTCTTTTGGACCTCGACGCTTTGGCCAAATCCATGCGTCCGGATACGACTCTGGTTTCCGTGATGGCCGTCAACAACGAAATCGGCGTGATTCAGGACATCGAGAAAATCGGTGAGATGTGCCGCGAACGCGGAATTCTCTTCCATGTCGACGCCACTCAGGCAGCCGGCAAGATCCCCCTGGATATGGAAAAACTCAAGGTGGATCTGATGAGCCTTTCCGCCCACAAGCTCTACGGACCGAAGGGAATGGGTGCGCTTTATGTTCGCCGCAAACCGCGCGCTCGTATTGAAGCCATCATTCACGGCGGCGGCCACGAAAGAGGCATGCGCTCCGGCACGCTCGCCACACACCAGATCGTCGGTATGGGCGAAGCCTACAGATTGTGCCGTCTGGAAATGAATGAAGAAATGAAGCGTATCGGCGCTCTTCGCGACAGACTTTGGAAAGGCTTAAGCGAAATCGAAGCCGTTCACGTTAACGGAAGCATGGAACACAGAGCTCCGTTCAATCTCAATGTCAGCTTCGCGTTTGTTGAAGGCGAGGCCCTTATGGCCAGCTGCCCGGAAATCGCCGTTTCTTCCGGCTCCGCCTGCACTTCCGCCAGCTTGGAACCGTCCTATGTTCTTCGTGCCCTCGGTATCGATGACGAACTGGCTCACAGCTCCATCCGTTTCAGCTTAGGCCGCTTTACGACGGAAGAAGAGATTGACTACACCATCAAGCTCATCAAAGAAAAGGTTGCACAGCTTCGTGAAATGTCCCCGCTTTGGGAGATGTACAAGGAAGGCGTGGACATGAAACAAGTTAAATGGACCGAACACTAATAAGGAGAGAAAAGAATGCAATACAGCGATAAAGTGATGGATCATTTCCAGCACCCCAGAAATGTCGGCAGACTGGATAAAAACGATCCCAACGTCGGAACCGGTACACGCGGCGCCCCCGCTTGCGGCGACGTTTTAAGCCTGCAGATCAAAGTTAACGACAACGGTGTTATCGAAGACGCTAAGTTCAAAACCTACGGCTGCACCAGCGCCATCGCTTCCAGCTCTTTGGTCACTGAACTGATCAAGGGCAAGACCCTGGAAGAGGCCGAACAGCTCAAAAACACAGCTATTGCCGAAGAGCTTGAGCTTCCTCCCGTCAAGATCCACTGCTCCATTCTTGCAGAAGACGCCATCAAGGCCGCAGTGGAAGATTATCGCCACAAACAGGCTCAGATTAAGGAAAAATAATGTCGGTCACATTGACAGAGAAAGCAGCTTCCCACGTTGAAGAATTCCTTCGTAAACGCGGCAAAGGCATCGGCCTTAGAGTCGGTGTCAAAACCAGCGGTTGCTCCGGTATGGCTTACGCCTTAGAGTTTGCGGACAAAATCGAGCCCGAAGATCAGGTTTATGAAAGCTTCGGGATCAAGGTGATCGTCGATCCTAAGAGCCTGCCTTATATCAACGGGACTGAACTGGACTTTGTCCGTGAAGGTCTCAATACCGGATTCAAATTCAAGAACCCGAACGAGAAAGAAAGCTGCGGTTGCGGCAAATCTTTCCATGTCTAACTAAAGCGGAGGCATTATGGCGGCGCTGAACCCTTTTGAAATTTTCGGTCTGAAGCCACAGTTCCGAATTGATAAACAAAAGCTGGATGAAAAGTATTTTGAGATCCAAAAGAAGGTTCATCCCGACCGTTTTGCCTCGGCAAGCGACGCTGAAAAACGCGTTGCCCAGCAGTGGGCAACGCTGATCAATGACGCTTATCAAAAACTCAGCGATCCGATTCAGTGCGGCAAGGTCCTGTGCGCTCTGCGCGGACATCCGATTGATGAGGACAGCAGCGGTTCGATCTCCGAAGAGTTTCTTTTTGAACAGCTCGAACGCCGAGAGGCCATTGCTGACGCCAAAGGCGCTGGCGATACGGCTGAACTCGAAGTCATGAAGAAAGCCATAGAAAAGGAAAAGAACGAACTGCTTAACGAAGTTGCAGATGCGTTCGATGTGAAATCTGATGTCTCGCTGGCGGCAGAGGATTTAAAAAAGGTTATGTTTTTAAATCGCCAGCTACTGGATTTTGAATAATGTCACTTCTGCAAATTGCCGAACCCGGAATGTCGACAGCACCGCATCAAGAGCGGTTCGCTGTCGGTATTGATTTAGGCACCACGAATTCATTGGCGGCCACCGTTAGAAACGGTTCTCCTGAAGTTCTTGTCGATGAAAAAAATCAGAAACTGCTGCCCTCTGTTGTTCATTATGAGAAGAACGGAGACGTTGTCGTAGGTGAAGAAGCTCGGCTGCGTGCAGAAGCCGACCCGCTCAATACCATTTCCAGCGTCAAACGCCTGATGGGCCGAAGTGCTTCCGAACTTCAGAACAATCGCTACATGCCCTATGACTTCATTAAAGGCGAAGGCATGGTCAAACTCAACACTTCTCAGGGTGCCAAGAGCCCCGTGGAAGTGTCTGCAGAAATTCTGAAAGTCCTTAAAAAACGCGCCGAAGACGCCTTAGGCGGTGAACTGGTAGGCGCTGTTGTGACCGTACCGGCTTACTTTGACGACGCTCAGCGTCAGGCTACAAAAGACGCTGCCAAACTCTCCGGTTTGAATGTTCTTCGTCTCTTGAGCGAACCGACGGCCGCTGCCTTGGCTTACGGGCTCGATACCGGCGCGGAAGGTCTTTACATTGTTTATGACTTAGGCGGCGGAACTTTTGACGTCTCTGTCCTTCGTTTGCGCAAAGGCGTTTTTGAGGTGCTCGCCACCGGTGGCAACAGTCAGTTGGGCGGCGACGATTTTGATCAGCGCCTTTACTGCTGGGTCATTGATCAGGCCGGTCGCCCGCTTCTGACGCATTCCGACAGCCGTATGCTGATGGCAAAAGCCAAGGCGGCTAAAGAAATGCTCACAACGGAAAAGAAGGCAACGATTCATGCCAAGATTTCCGGTGACCGTATTATCAATGTCACGATTACTCGCGAAGTTTTTGATTCCATTACGCATCACCTGGTGGCAAGAACTATTGAAGCTACAAAGCAGACATTAAAAGATGCCGGTCTCAAGCGTGATGAAGTAAAAGGTGTGGTGCTCGTCGGCGGTTCCACCCGCATGCCCTGCATCCGCAAAGCTGTCGCTGATTACTTTGATCGCGAACCGCTGACTGATATCGACCCGGATGAAGTCGTGGCAATCGGTGCCGCGCTCCAAGCCAATTTGCTTGCCGGCAACCGCAGCGACGAAGACTGGCTCTTGCTTGACGTCACACCCCTCTCCCTCGGTCTTGAGACCATGGGCGGTTTGGTCGAAAAAGTCATTCCCCGCAATACGCCGATTCCTGTGGCTATGGCTCAGGACTTTACAACCTTCAAGGACGGTCAGACCGCGATGTCGATCCATGTCCTTCAGGGTGAACGAGATTTAGTGGAAGAGTGCCGCTCTTTGGCCAAATTCTCTTTGCGCGGCATTCCACCGAAAGTTGCCGGTGCGGCTCGTATTCGTGTGACGTTTCAGGTCGACGCCGACGGACTTTTGTCGGTCACGGCCCGCGAACAAACCACGGGCGTGGAAGCATCCGTTACGGTCAAGCCTTCTTATGGTCTGTCGGAAGATGAAATCAGCCGCATCCTGAAAGACTCCTTCGGTCATGCCGAAGAAGATATGAAGCTGCGCGAATTGCGCGAGCAGAAAGTCGAGTCTGCGCGTCTTCTGGAAAGCATTTACTCCGCACTGTCCTCCGACGCCGACCTTCTCAATGAAGCCGAGCGCGCTCAGATCGACGCCATGATTCAACATCTCGAGACCGTTCGCGCGCAAGATGACAAGGATGAAATTAAAAATTCGATTTCAGCACTGTCCGAGGGAACCAAGGACTTTGCTGCACGTCGAATGAACCGTACGATCTTGGAAGCACTCCAAGGCAAATCTGTTGACGAGGTTTAAAAAATGCCGAAAGTAACCGTTTTACCGCATCCCGGAATCTGCCCGAACGGGGCTGAGTTTGAAGTCCCCGAAGGTGCAAACTTAGCTAAGGCTTTGGTCGCTAACGGCGTCAATATCGACCATGCCTGCGAGTTCTCCTGCGCCTGCACGACTTGTCACTGCTACATCGACAAAGGCTTTGACTCGTTGGAGCCGGCTGAAGACGATGAAGAAGATCTGCTTGATCAGGCTTGGGGTCTGAAATCGAATTCCCGCCTGACTTGCCAGACAAAAGTCGGCAAAGAAGACATCACGGTCGAAATTCCGAAATACTCCCGTAATCATGCGAGAGAAAACGAATGATGAAGCTGACTTGGAAGGATCCGCGTGCCATTGCGGAAGAGCTCTACGATGAAAACCCGGATTTAGATCCGCTGACGATCAGCTTTGAGAAGATGCACGCGATGATCGTCGCTCTCCCGGATTTTGATGACGATCCGGAAGCAAGCAACGAAAAAATACTGGAAGCCATCCTGGTAGCATGGATGGACGAAAGAGAATAGTGTTTAGCCGGCCGGCTGATCTAAGAGACCAAGCAGGCCTTCCTGCCAAGCTAAACCGGCTAAAACAGCAAGGGACGATTCGAAAGTGAATCGTCCTTTTTCTATGCGTTCAATAATCGCTTCGGGCTCTAAGAGCTCAAAACACTCCACTTCGCCGTCCATGTTGTGAGGATGGAAAGAATCTTCAACGTAAGCGTTGCAGATGTAGGCAATTTCTCGCATCCAGCCTTCATGAACGGGACGAGAAATGATATTGCGCGCGCTAAAAGAGATTTCAATGGATCCGGGTGCTACACAGGCTTCTTCAAACGCTTCGCGTTCCATCGCAAGCCCGAAAGGCTCGCCTGCGCCGACTAAGCCGGCCGCACAATTGTCCCAATAGCCCGGGCCGATCGCCTTCTTGAAAGAACGCTGAGCGACCCACATCCTGCCGTCACGCGTGAACGGATTCAGGTGAACGGCAAAGGTGTTAAAGGCAAAGGGACGGCACATTGCACGCTCAATAACGGTCAAAGGCGACTCGCAGGCAATGTCATCCGAAGCAGTAACGGAAAGCAGTTCATCCCGCCAGGCAAAGACTTTGTCCGCGCCTTTATAAAGGTGCGAAACGGCAGCCAAGCGGCGCGAAGCCTGTCCGGGGCCTTCCGCGGTAAACACGAAAGCATCCGGACGAGCTTCACAGAAGCGAAAGGTTTTCGCTAAAAACTCGGCATCAGTTCGTTCAATATGCCCGGCTCGTACGTCGTTAAAGTAAAACGGAATACGGGAGGAGGGCACGGGAACTTCGGCCATGCCGTAAAGCTCTTTTAACAGAGCCGCGATTTTCAGCTTCCTTTCGCTCATGATTCTTAGGCTTCAGGACGCATATGCGGGAAGAGCAGAACGTCACGGATGCTCGGAGAGTCGGTGAGCAGCATGACAAAGCGGTCTAAGCCCACGCCGCAGCCGCCTGTCGGAGGCAGACCGTATTCCAGTGCGCGGACGTAGTCGGCGTCGTAGTACATAGCTTCATCATCGCCGCTGGCTTTCAGTTTTGCCTGAGCCATGAAGCGAGCAGCCTGATCCTGCGGATCGTTCAGCTCAGAGAACCCGTTGGCAGTTTCGCGGCCGGCCATGAAGAGTTCAAAACGCTCGGTGATGCCCGGGACTTTGTCGGAGGCGCGAGCCAGCGGAGAAATCTCAACCGGGTAGTCAATGATGTAAGTCGGCTGAATGAGTTTGGATTCGGCAACGGCTTCAAACATAGCCATCTGCAGAGCGCCGACGCCTGCGTCAGCCTTAGCGGGTTCACCCAGGCGCTTGAGTTCTTCCTGCATAAAGTCCTTGTCTTCGAGCTGCTCGGCGGTGTACTGCGGAGCGTACTTCAGGACGGCATCTTTAGCGGTCAGGCGATCAAACGGTTTTGTGAGGTCGATGGTATGACCCTGATACTGAATGATAGCGGTACCGATCGTCTTTTCTGCGACGGTACGCAGAAGTTTTTCGGTGTAGTCCATGAGCCAGTGATATTCCTTGTAGGCTGCATAGAACTCCATCATTGTGAATTCAGGGTTGTGGCGAACGTCAACACCTTCGTTGCGGAAAGAGCGGTTGAGTTCAAACACGCGTTCAAAGCCGCCGACGACCAAGCGCTTCAGATAAAGTTCCGGTGCGATGCGCAGGTACATATCCATGTCGAGCGCATTGTGATGGGTGATGAACGGTTTGGCATTGGCACCGCCGGGGATCGGATGGAGCATCGGAGTTTCCACTTCCATGAAGTGATGTTCCATCATGAATTTACGAGTTTCGGCGATCGCCTTGGAACGGATCATGAAGGTGCGGCGTGTGCTTTCGTTCATGATCAGATCGACATAGCGCTGACGATAGCGGGCTATCCGGATCGGAGAGGCCGTGGAACTTATCCGGCAGCGGACGAATGTTCTTGGTCAGCAGACGGAAGTTCTTGACGCGGACGGAAAGTTCGCCGGTCTTGGTGAAGAACAGCGTGCCGGTTGCGCCGACGATATCGCCGATGTCGACCATCTTCTTGAAGAAGTCGTAAGTTTCATCGCCCACTTCAGCCTTGGTGATAAAAAACTGGATGTGATCGGTGCCGTCTTTGACGGTCAGGAAGCTGGCTTTGCCCATGACGCGTTTGAGCATGACGCGGCCGGCAACAGTAACTTCGACCGGAGCAGCTTCAAGCTCTTCCGGCGTCTTGCTGCCGTTGGCGGCACGAACTTCTTCAATGCGGTCTTTCTGAACGAAATCATTCGGATAAGCAACGCCTTCAGCTCTGAGTTTATCGAGTTTAGCTAAGCGTTCGGCAATGATATGGTTCTCAGTTTCAAGAGCGTCTTCTTTTTTGACGGTTTCTTTCTGGTTTTCCACTTTAGTCTCCAACAGAAATATTGCGAATATCCGAGATGGGCTCTTTGCCGAACTCGTCGCTGTTGAGGTAATTTAAAAGTCGTTTGGCGGTGTCTTCAGTGCTCTGAAGTTTTCCGTCTTTTTCTAAGTCGATAAAACGGTCAACGTTCGGAAAATCTTCTTTAGACGAAGCGCGGATGCTGCCCTGCATGTCGGTATTTACAACGCCCGGAGCAACGGCGCTCAGGCGTGCTGGATTGGGTTTTCCCTGCTGATCTTCGGCGGTGACGGCGGTGAAGCGGTCAAGGGCTGCTTTGGTTGAGCAGTACATGGCCCAGCCGGGAACGGACTTGCGTCCGGCGCCGGAAGAAATATTCATAACGCGGCGCTCGCCTTTCCAGTCGCGTGTCTCATTCAGAAAAGCCTGAGTCAGCAGCACCGGGATTTCAAAGTTGACGCGGATGCAGTCAACAGCAGCCTGCGGGGAAGCATTTTCAATCGGGCCGACCGGACCGAGCACGCCGGCGTTGTTGATCAGAATCAGACGGTCGTGTTCGGCGTATTCCTTATCGGAAAGCAGCCACATCAAAAGCTCGACAGCGCCCTTGCGGTCAAGCAAGTCCGCTGTGAACTGGATGAAATTGCAGCCGATCTTATCGGCTTCTTCTACTAAGGCTTTCGAGGGACGGCGTTCCATCGTCACGACGGTGTCGCCGGCCTTAAGCGACTGACGGGCTAATTCAAAACCGAGCCCTTTAGAGGCACCGGTAATAATGGTGAGAGTCTTCACGCTCAAACTCCTTGCTTGAGGCTGGCCTCGATAAAGGGTTCCAAAGCGCCGTCTAAAACGGCAGTGGTGTTGCCGGTTTCGACATTGGTACGCAGGTCTTTGACGCGGGACTGGTCCAACACGTAAGAGCGGATCTGATGACCCCAGGAGATATCGCTCTTGTTGTCTTCCAAGGCCTGCTGAGTAGCCTGCCGCTTACGGAGTTCGGCTTCATAAAGACGGCTCTTCAGAATCGTCATAGCCTCTTCCTTGTTCTGATGCTGACTTCGGCTGGTCTGGCTGACAGCGACAATGCCGGTCGGAATATGCGTGATACGGACGGCGGAATCAGTCTTCTGAATGTGCTGACCGCCGGCGCCGGAGGCGCGGAACGTGTCAATACGCAGATCGGCCGGATTGACTTCGACTTCAAAAGAATCGTCGACTTCGGGAACGACGAACACAGAAGCAAAAGAAGTATGACGGCGTGCGTTGGAGTCGAACGGGCTCTTGCGAACTAAGCGGTGAATACCGGTCTCGGTTCTGAGCCAGCCGTAGGCATAGTCGCCTGTGATTTTGATCGTGCAGCCTTTGATACCGGCCACATCGCCTTCGGTTTCTTCAACAATCTCAGGCTTAAAGCCTTGGCGTTCCGCAAACTTGATGTACATACGCTCAAGCATGCTGGCCCAGTCCTGCGCTTCGGTTCCGCCGGCGCCGGCCTGAATTTCCAGGAAGCAGTTAGCCTCGTCATGTTCCTGATTGAACATGCGCTGGAATTCGAGATGTTCGACCTCTTTTTTGAGACTGCTGATATCAGTTTCTACCGCTTCCAAAGAGGCGTCATCGTCCTCTTCTTTGGCCATTTCAAATAATTCCAAAGCATCGGAAAGGCCGGTAGTAAGGTGTTTGATGGTAAGGACAACGTCTTCAAGACGTTTCTTTTCTTTGCTCATCTGCTGAGCACGCTCTTGATCAGACCATATGCTCGGGTCTTCAAGGGCTTGATTGACTTCTTCTAAACGACGCTCTTTGTGGTCGTAGTCAAAGATACCTCCGCAGCTCTTCCGTGCGAGCTTGAAGGTCCTCGGCGGTGGTGCCGATTAGGTTTAAACGTTCAACTTCCATTTCTTAACGTGTTGATATTAAAAAGAACCCTCAATTATATAAGAGCGGCCCCAATCCTTAACCCGATGAGCGGGCGGAAATGGGTCCGTATTCCCTCAATTGTGTAAGTTTGTTTGCACGACTGAAAAGCTCTTAAGCCGTCCAGTCCTCAAACTCGTCTTCCATGCCTTCAATGATGAGCTGAACCGATTGACGTCCGCGGAAGTCATTGATGTCGAGCTTGTAAGCCAAACGCACGGTCGGAGGCAGCTCGCGCTTATGCCTGAACCAAATGGCTTGGATTTCTCTGCCGTCAACTTCGAGAGAAAGTTTCAGATGCTGATCTTTCAAGACTCTCTGAGAAAGTACTTTGAACTGATTGGCAAAGAGCGGTTCCGGGAAGGCCTGACCCCAGACATGTTTGCGGATGGCTTCAACGAGTTCAGTGTTGAAGTCCGAAGCCCTGAGCTCGCCGTCTGTGACGATGTTGCGTTCGAACATTTCAGGATCGGAAAGCTCTTTAACGGCGCGGGCAAAGAGTTCTTTGAATTCATCAAAAGCATCTTTGCGGATCGTAAGGCCTGCAGCCATAGCATGACCGCCGAATTTCAGGATCAGCCCCGGCTTGAGCTTGCTGACGCGGTCTAAGGCATCGCGCAGATGAATGCCGGGGATAGACCGTCCCGAACCTTTGAGGACGTGTTCACCGTTTTCTTCCGACGGAGCAAAAGCGATCACCGGGCGGTAAGTTTGTTCTTTGATGCGGGAGGCCACTAAACCGATGATTCCGGCGTGCCAGTCATCGCCCTTAAGGACGATGGAATTGCTGTCATCGACGGAAATTGTCTGCAGGGACAGAATTGCATCGGACTGCATGGATACTTCGCGATTGCGGCGCTCGGCATTGATTTGGTCAAGCTCTTTTGCGTAGAAAAGCGCCGTGTTGTAGTCGTAGCTTGTCAGACACTCAACACCTTTGTTGATGCTGTCCAAACGACCCGCAGCGTTGATGCGGGGTCCGAGAATGTAGCCCAAGTCATTGGCGCAAATGCGGTGAGCATTCTTACCTGCTACGGAAAGCAGGGCGCTCACGCCCGGCTGCATTTTGCCGGCGCGAATGCTGTCTAAACCTTTGGAAACAAGGATCCGGTTGTTGCGGTCCAGCGGCACAACGTCGGCAACCGTACCCAAAGCCACCAAATCAATGAGATGCTGGAGATTCGGCTGTTTTCCGTTCGGATAGGCTCCTTTGGCGCGGAGTGCCGAGCGCACGGCGATCAACACGTAAAAGATGACGCCCACACCGGCTAAAGATTTGCTCGGGAAGGTGTCACCGCGCTGATTCGGGTTGACGACGAGGGTGTCAGGAATTTCATCGCCCGGCAAATGGTGATCGGTGACAACTGTCTCGAT
>ERZ773204.1486-NODE-1486-length-18042-cov-3.681937_pt1 | contig 18042 bp, 11 predicted proteins | sample MGYA00581007_ERZ773204 | MGnify/ENA primary metagenome ERZ773204 (study PRJEB29015, sample SAMEA2737757) | human gut metagenome | biome: human gut; feature: human-associated habitat; material: faeces | place: China | collected 2012 ... | reverse complement strand
GTGCATATAAAGGCACTTTTTTTATTTTATGACAAAAAGTCATTTTGTTACAAAGAATGTAACCTGTTACATTAAATTTGAAAGCGCTATCTTATTTTTGGCTTATATGCTATTTTATTTTTGTGTGATAAATATGCATTCATGTTCAGTGCATAGCTTATAAAAACTTGGCCAACTTTTATAAATATCACAAGATGAATGTAAATATTAAGGGAGGATTAAAATATGAGTTATATAAAAAAGCTTATTGCGATGGTACTCACTTTTGCAATGACATTGTCGATGGCAAGTATTGCAACTATTCAAGCTATGCAATCGCCTATTGAATTTAATAAAAGTAAGACGTATGCAGTGATTTCAAAAACAAATAATAAAGCAATTTATGTACATAACATAAACTGGGGAAATAATGATACAAAGGCAGATGGTGATTATACGAAATCTGGAAAAGTATTACCAAATTCTATTTTTAAAATAACGCCATTAGATGATCAAAGTGGAGCGGATTCTTCTAAGGGTGAAGTAAAAGTAAATATTGAATATCAAACAGTAGATGGAAAATTATATCCAATGCGTTCAGAAGGAAATGATTTTATTTTTGCTGATCCAAATCTTAGAAATGATTTATGTTCTTATATTATTACTAAAACCGATGATGGTGTAGGAACTATTAGAGATATGACAAGAGGATATTATCTAACAGTCAATGAACAAGGTGAAATTCGAAAATTAAGTGATGATGCAAGCCAAGCAACAGAATTTACATTTGTTGAAAATCCACAACTTATTGATAATACAGCATATATTGAAAGTGTCGCTACTGGTAAATTAGTAACATTTAAAAATCAAAGTGATGAAGAATATGCACCAATTTCTGTTACGGGTGATAAAGAAAATATTACAGATAATGAAAAGTATAATGTAGGTTATGGTACAAATGGTGATGGTATTAAAGATGTTGTAGCATTTCAATCAGTAAGTAAACCAGGATATCAAATTGCCTCAGCTAAATGGATTGATGGTGCTACACCATTAGTTGGTTCTATTAACAGAAATGGTGGTTGGGAATCAATTGCTATTGAACCACTTGGTAATGGACAATTTGTTTTAAGAGATGCAGCAAAGGGGACTTATGTAAAAGTAAATGATGATAATATTTTAGAAGCAGGATGTGAAGCAACTGATGAAATTCCTGATAATGAAAGATTTATTATCCATACAAGTCAAGAATTAAGTGAAGTTTCTCACTTTACTTTTGATAAGAGTACAAGAACAAAAACAAGTATAGATTTATCATGGGATAAACCATTGAATTTATATACTGATATTGAAGTATATGCAAAAGCTTCAAATGAAGTTGTATTTAATAAAGTTACAACTATTACAAATGTCGATCATTATACTGTTAACGATTTAAAAGAAGGAACTCAATATGAATTCTATTTAAAATTTATTAGTGGTAATGGTAACTTAGAATTATCTGATAATCCGGTTTATGAAACTGAAAAAATTAAAGCTTCTACAAGAATTGGTGAAAAACCACAAACAGTAACAAATTTAAAATTACAACAATCTAATAATCAATTTACTATTAATTTTGATAAAGCAAAAAATGCGACACATTATCGTATTTTAGGAGCAACAAGTATGTTTGGTCAATATACTGAAGTTGGTACTGTTAATACAAACAGCGCTAAGGTAAATGCACTAGATTCTAAAAATAAATATAACAACTATTATAAGGTTGTAGCATTAAATAATGGTAATTTTGGAGATCTAGATTTTAGTAATGCGGAAGAAGCAGATGAATCTGAATATGTTTCTTTAGAAACTGAATTATTTGGTAGAAATACTTTTGTTTTCTCACCAAATGATGATACAACAAAAATTGATGAATTATTGAATAAATTATTTGAACAACAAAATGATTATACAAATGATGCACAATTTAAAGGAAATCAATATCAAGTTTATTTCAAAAAAGGTGATTATACAAATACATCATGTATGTATTTGGGATTCTATACAACATTAAGTGGTTTAGGAAAAGTACCAACAGATGTTAAATTAAATAATATTGCTATTCCAGCTTATCTTCCAGCAGGAGCTTTAGGTGGAAATGGCGACAATGCAACTTGTAATTTCTGGAGATCTGCTGAAAATCTAGCAGTTTATAATACAGGAAATGAACAAGGAAAAGCAGGATATGGTTCATATCGAGCAGATCAATTAAACTGGGCAGTGGCACAAGCTGCTCCACTTAGAAGAATTTATTCTGAAAGACCAATTGCTTATGATTGGAATTATGGATGGGCAAGTGGAGGATATGTTGCAGATTCATGGATTAATGCTTCATTTAATGATAATGGAAATGAATTGAGTGCAGGTACTTTCTCTGGGCAACAATTTTATACAAGAAACTCAAAATTAAAAGGAAATGCTTATGGAACTACTTTAAATAATTTCTTCCAAGGTGTAGATGCAAGTAATTTACCAAAAGCAGATGGAACAAGTGGTGAAGAATTATTAAGTGGGCAAGGTGCTTCTAACTGGAATATTCCAGCAAGTGATGGAGGACAACAAGTATTCACGCATATTGATCAAACAAAAGAATTAGCAGAAAAACCATTCCTATATATGGATGATGATGGTGAATATAAAGTATTTGTTCCTTCAGTTCAAAAGAATACAAAAGGTATTAGCTGGGGAGAAGGTAAAGATAATAATGGTATGGGAGCTGGAAAATCTATTTCTTTAGATGAATTCTATGTTGCTAAACCAACAGATTCTGCAAGTGATATTAACAAAGCTTTAGATGAAGGTAAAAATATTTACTTTACTCCAGGAACATATCATGCTAAGGAAACAATTCATGTAAAAAAAGCTGATACAATTGTCTTAGGTAGTGGAATGACTTCAATTATTCCTGATAATGATGATGCAGCTATGTTAGTTGATGATGTTGACGGAGTAAGAGTTGCTGGAATTATTTTTGATGCAGGTAGTCATTCAAAATATTTATTAAAAGTAGGGAAAACAGGAAGTAAAAATAGTCATAAAGATGATCCAACAATTTTACAAGATTTATTCTTTAGAGTTGGTGGAACAACAGATACATTGACAACAGCAGATAATGCTTTAGAGATTAATAGTCATAATGTTTTATGTGATCACTTCTGGATTTGGCGTGCAGATCATGGAACTGGTGTTGCTTGGGATGGAAATGTTTCAAATCATGGATTAATTGTTAATGGTGATGATGTAACATGTTACGCTTTATTTAATGAACATTTCAACAAATATGATACATTATGGAATGGTGAAAATGGTTCAACATATTTCTATCAAAATGAAAAATGTTATGACCCTATTTCTCAAGAAAGTTGGATGTCTCATAATGGTTCGGTAAATGGTTATGCAGCTTATAAAGTAGCTAATAATGTAAAAAAACATTATGCAGTTGGATTAGGTATTTATAATGTATTTATTTATACAGGTGGAACTTTAGGAGAAAATGGGCAACCAGGAACTTTAGGTGATGGTAAAACTGTTTCTATTTCAATGGATAATGCAATTGAAGTTCCTAATAATAAAGATGTATTAATTGAAAATGCTTGTATTCAAACATTTGCTAATGAAGATGGAGCTTTACAAAAATTTAATTCTATTATTAATGGTGTTGGTTCAGGTGTAAGCAGTGGTATTACAGGAGAAGGATGGTCTAGAAAATTCTTATTAAATTATAGAAATGGTACTGCTGTTGTTGGTAAAGCTAATAATAGTGATCAAAAAGGGAAATATATTGGTGTGGATACAATAGAAAATATTAAACAATTAGGAGATGATGATTTAAATTTAGATGAATTAAAAGAACTTGTTAACAATAAAAAGAATGAAAATTTATATACAGAAGATAGTTATAAAAAATATGCAGACATTTATGCTGATGCATCAAAAATTTTAACAACCGATGGATTAAAATATAGTATACAAAAAGATGTAGATGAAGCGGTGAAAAAATTAAAAGATGCACAAGCTCAATTAGAAATAAAAGTTAATAAAGATGAATTAGATAAACTTTATACAGATAAAAAAGATTTTAAAGAAGAAAGCTATACCGCTGATTCATGGAAAGTATTTAAAGATGCATTGTTAAAAGCTCAAGAAGTTCTTAATAATGAAAATGCCACTCAGGAAGAAGTCAATCAAGCTTATGGTGCTTTAAAAGAAGCTACTGATGCATTAAAAACTAAAACAACAACTCCTAGTGAAGAAGAAACTAAAGGAGATAAATTAGGAAATACAAATGGACAAGGAGATAATCAAAAAGGGCAAACAACTCAAGAAAGAAATGCAATAAATAGAAATAAGTCTAAAGTAAAAACAGGTGATGATATGAAAGTTGTACCATATGCATTATTAATGATGGCTGCAGCAGGTGGATATGTTACTGTTTGTAGAAGAAATAAGGAAAATTAAAAATGAAAAGATTTAAAAAATTGGGCGTTGCACTTTTAAGTGCAACCCTCCTCCTTATACCTTGTATGACTTCTATCAATGCACAAGATAATCCTTATGATACTTGGAAAACAACAGCTTTAAAATCTCCATCTAAAGGACAGCTTGTAGCAGCTGGAGATATCAAGATTTCATGGAGTCCTTTAGAAAAAGTTCAACATTATGATATTTATTTTGATGGGAAATATGAAAAAAGTGTAGAAGCAAATATAACACAAACAACTATTTATTCAACAGCAGTAGCAAGACATACAATAAGAGTTGTTGCTGTTTTAGAAAATAATGATGAAATAAATGTAAGTGAGCGTACATTTTATATTTCAAAAAAAGGAATAGGGTTATATGAGGATGATCAAGGTATTAATTCATTAAGCTATGTACAAAATATGGGGGTTTCTTGGTATTATAACTGGGGTGAAGAAGCTTATGATAATCAAGATGAAGTAAATAGCGAGTTAGAATTTGTACCGATGATATGGAATGATGCAGGAAATGTTAGTGAACGCTTAAAATCATTAAAAGAAAAGGGGTATGATAAGGTATTAAGTTTCAATGAACCTGATTACGATCAAGAAGCAAATATGTCGGTTGACTTAGCTTCTAGCTATAATCAAGATTTCCATTCAAGTGGATTAAGAGTTGGTTCTCCAGCAGTAAGTGAATCTACAGTTAAAGAAAATGGCTGGTTTGAAAACTATTGGAATCGGCTAGAAATAAAAGATGATTTTATTGCTGTTCATAATTATCCAGGATATGTTGGATTAGATAGTGAAGAATATACACCTAAAAAAGCAGCAAAAAGCTTTTTGAAATATATGAATGATATTTATGATTGTTATCAAAAACCTATTTGGGTAACAGAATTTGCAGTAGCAGCTTGGGATTCAAATGAATATTGGCATCCATATGATGGAAATGATGAACAACATAATAAAGCTGTTCAAGAATTTATGAAATATGTTATTAATGGTTTTGATGATATTCAAGGACTAGATGATCTTTCTTTTGTAGAAAGATATGCTTGGTTTAGTTTTGATGCTACGCAGTTACAAAGTGCAGCAAGTGCTTTATTCTATAATACTAAAGATACATCAAATCAAAATCAATTAGGTGTACTTACAGATTTAGGAAATGTATATAGAAATGAATGTGGAAATCCACTTCATTATACATTACCTTATTTAGATGGAAGCAAAGATCCATCTTCTATTGAAGAAGATAGATACATAGAAGATCAATTTCATCATGATGTGATACAAGGAGATGATCAGACAAATAAACAATTATCATCAAATATAGAAAGAAAATCTGTTCAAACAGATGATCAAACATCTTATATGTTCTTTATATTAATGATGATTACATCATTAATGGGCATATTCTTATTAAAAAATAAAAATGAATATTAAAATATTTACAAATCATAATTAAAATTTTTAACACCTTCTATACAAAACATGTAAATATGAGAGGATTTAGGGATGGAATTATTAGAAAGAATAAGATTTATTACTAATAGCGAATATATTTCAGATTTAGCATGTAATCGTTATTTAACTTTCTATCAATTTCATGAAATTGAAGAAATTAATATTGATGATTATTCTTTAAAAGAATGGAATGATGCAGCAAAATATGTGAGTAATCAAAATAAAGAATTTAATAATAGTTTAGATGCTAAAAAATATATATGTTCTATATTAATGCATAAGGAGTAGCAATACTCCTTTTTTGTTACAAGAAATGTAAATTGTGACAAGGAAAATGAATAGTATTCATTTTTATTAAAATATATTTTATATTATAGGCGTAGTTAGATATATTCAGCAAAGTAATCGAAAGGTTATGACGCAAAGCTAAAGGGGCTTTAAAATGCTAGCCAGTTGCAATATGATTTGTAAATGGCTTTTTGTATTTTAAATTAAGGGAAGGTGTAAAAGATGAAAAAAATATTTAAAAAGTTTAAAGGAATATTTTGTTTTACGATATGTTTATGTATTGCAGTCGCAACATTCCAAGTAGGTGTATTTGCCGAGGAATCAGGTGTCATTGTTAATTCAAAGTTATTACAAAATAATGATGGTACTGTTTATGGTAATGGAATACTAAGTGGTTTAGGAGATAATGGAACGCCTGAGTTAAATCAATTATGTTATAACAAAGAGACAGGAGAAAATAGGGGATATGATAATTCTCAAGCAAATGATATCGTATGTTCTTTTGATACTGTTACATATAGGGTCAATACGACTCTTCAAAATTTAGGTAATGTCAATCATACAATTACTTATGAATTTATTATTCCAAATGATGATGAATTAGTTTTATCAACACAAACTGTAACATCGGATAAAATACCCGAACCAGTCATTGATGGTAATAATAAAATCTATACGATTTCAAAAGAATTAAATGTAAATGAGTATAATGGTGGAGCTATTGGTGTAGAATTTGGTTTACAAATTAAAAATAAACATCAAGATGATACAATTGAACCAACAATTAATGTTTATGTAGATAATGATAAAAATCATATGTCTACTGTTGATAATATGAAACCAGTTATTGTAACAACTGCTCCAATGTACAATATCGTTTTAAAAAAGAAAACTGAAACAATAAAACTTGCTGAATATGATTTTGATAGTGATCATACAGGTTATTATGATAATCCTTTATTAAATGGAAAAGATAAAGATATTAAAGGATATAAAATTAATTATGGTGTTGCTTTAGAAGTAAGAAAACCAGGTAATGGAATGAGAGGAGTTGAATTACCTGATCCAACAAAACCATTTAAATTTGATGTTGATTTAAGTGAATTTACTGTAAATGGTATAAATGCATCTAGTGATTTTACGCCTTTATTATATAGAGTGTGTGAAAATAAAAGAGATGGCGATGCAGTAACTGATATAGCATATTCAAATAAAAATGCTTCTGGTAATGCTAATAATCGTATTTATTGTAGTAATAGTGGAAATTATACAGTTACACAAGAGGGTACGACTTTACATTTTGAAGTTACTGGATATGATACTGATTTTAATCATTTCCCAACTGGCTATGAAAATATGCCTACTGGTTATTCAAATGGGGATATTAATTCAATTTTAGAAGGTGTTTTCTCTACACAACAATTTCAAGTAGTATATCCTAATAACAATGAAACAACATCTTTATCATCATACAATCCTGATATAACGGGAAAAACTAATATAAGTGCAACAGCTAAAGTCATCAATATGAATGCATATTCTGAAGTTGATGATAATGTAACTACAAAAGAAACTAAAAGAGATGATAATAAACAAACATCAAATTGGGATAATACAAGTCCAGGTAGTAGAAATCAAAGTATTTTTTACAGTTCTACATCAAATAAAAAAACATGGACTGATGAATATACTCCTGGAAAGAAATTTACTAACGTAGATGGGGATATTGCTGCTGTTGGAGCAACTGATTTAGGATTTACAGTAGGCTATGATCAAACGAATATTATTTCTGAAGATGGTAATATTAATAATTATCCAGTAGCTATAGATCAACTTGTTTTATTTAATAGAAATGCTTTTGATGAAGTAAAGATGAAAAATTTTTCAAGAGAAGATACTGGCTACAAATGTAAAATATCATATGGTATTTCTAATGATGGAGAAGCTTTAACTAATGAATCTATGAGAACTAAAAATTTAAGTGATTTTAAATTTTATGATAGTCTTGAAGATATGAAGGATGATTTGAAGAATAATGGTCGTAAACAAACGTGTTGTGATGTTGTTTATGTGCAATATAGAGGTTGTCCAACAAAAAAAGGTAAACCTGATGTCAATTTACTTACGCAATTTACATCAAATTTAAAGAAAAATCCAAATATAGCAGATCAAGTATACATGGTTACCGCTGTTACTAACACATGGAGTATTAGTGATATGCAAGCATATGAACAAGATGTTCGAGAATATAGAGGAAAAACAAATGGTGAAAAATTAAATTCAGAAGATTGGAAACAATGGATTTGGCATAAAACTGAACAAGGGAAAAAACCAGATGAACTATTTAAAAATATAAATCCTTCAAATGCTACACTTGACTATAGAAATGAATATACTGTTCCAACTTATGAAAATGGAGTTTATTCAGATAAAGTAACTCCAAATAATAATATTACTTTTGCTGATGGTATTTATGTTGTCCCATATACAACAAGTATCACAAAACAAGTAGCTCAAAAGAGTAATGGAGAATTAAGAAAATTTTATAATGTTTCTTCTAATGAAAGATATGTAGATTATAAAATTGATAGTAAAATGAGTTTTTGGGATAATGTAACTATTCCGGAGGGTTCTACAACAACAGTTTATTTAGAAGATACTTTACCCGATGGTCTTACTTATATACCTAATAGTGCATATTGGGGTGGAAACTATAAATCACAATTTCCTAAACAAGGTAAGGTAGAAGGTGGAAAAGCGATTGAACCTACAATAAGTACAAATGAAAATGGGAAAACTGTTTTAAAATTGAAAATTAAAAAAGTTAATTTAGTTAATGGAACTTTACCATCACTTTATTATTCATGTAAAATTGGTAATACAACAGATCTTAATCAAGATGTAAATAATAATGATGTTTTACAAAATACAATTAATATACAGACAGACGAAGATAAAAGACCGTTTACAACTTATAATAATAATGAAGTTACAACATCAATTACAGTTAATAAAAATAATGAATTTTATTTAGGTAAAACAGGTAAGTCTGTATTAGAACTGGAAGATAAAGGAGATTTTAATTTATTATTAAGTAATGTAAATTCTAATGCAAGAGATGATGTTTTTGCAGTTGATACAATGCCTCAAGATGGTTATGATGGAACAATTATGAAAGGAATTTATAAATTAACAGGATTAACATTGGATAAAGCAGCTATTGGTGATGAAATAAATGATGTTGAAATTTGGTATACAAATAATGCTGAAAAATACGGAAGAAAAAAAGCAGATGAAATAAAAGCATCTGATGTTACAGAAGAAAATAGTTGGAAAAAGGCTGAAATAGTTGAAGAAAATGGAAAAGTAATAATTAAAGGTAAGGACTTGATTGGTGCATGGCCAACAGTTATTGCTTATAAAGATAAAAAATTAAAAGGAAATTGCTCTTTTAAATTAAAAATGGAATATGCTGCTATTGCTGCAGAAGGAGATCATTTACTTAATTCAATTTCTACATTACATCAAGATACTTTGCTTAGTGATGATGCATCTATAGATGTTGTTAAACGTTCATTAGAAGGAACTGTTTGGATTGATAAAGATAAAGATGGTAAATTGGAAGATGGTGAAAAAAGAGTAGAAAATGTTAAGGTGATTATTCTTAAGAAAAATGGTGATTGCTATGAATCATTTGAAGCTTATGAAGAAGTTGTACAAGATGGAGATATTTATAAAACAATTACACATCCAACAACAATTACAACAGATAAAAACGGACATTACAAATTTGAAGGTTTACCTGAAGGTGAATATACAGTTGTTTTTGAATCATCTGATCAAACATCTTTAGAAAAATATGAAGCAACAATTGCTAATCAAGGTAGTGATAAAGAAAGTTCAAAAGTTACATCTGATAATATAGTTACAAAAAGTGAAACAGATCAAAGAATTGTAACAGGATCAATTCCTAATCTAACAATGCCTTCTAAAGAAGAAATGATTAATAACGGGCAATATGAATATAACTTACCAAATCAAAACTTAGGTTTAATTGAACCAATTATTCATATTAGTGGTGAAAAAATTTGGGATGATGTAGAAGACTACGATGGATTACGTCCAAATTCTATTGGAATACAAATAAAAAACGGTGATACAATTGTTAAAACAATTACTGTAACAAAAGATAATAATTGGAAATGGTCTGTTGATATGCCAAAATATGATAATCAAGGACAAGTAATTCAATATACAATAGATGAAGTAGATGTTGCTCATTATAATAAAACAATTAATTATGATGAAGATACAAAGAGTTATCAAATAACGAATAAACATAAGGTTGAAAAAATTACGATACCAGTTGAAAAAGTATGGAATGATAATAACAATAATGATGGTAAACGTACAAAACAAGTTATTGTTCATTTATATGCTGATGGTAAAGATACTGGAAAGACACTAACATTAAGTGATACTAATCATTGGAAAGATTCATTTGTTAATTTAGATCAATACAGCAATGGAAATAAAATTAATTATATTGTAAAAGAAGAAAAAGTGAATGGATATGAAATAGGATATACAGGTAGTCAAGATAAAGGCTATATTATTACCAATACACATGATGTTGAAACAGTAGAAGTTAAAGGAACTAAAACATGGAATGATAATCACGATCAGGATGGAAAACGTCCTGAAAATATTACTGTTAGATTATATGCTGATGGTGTAGAAATTGCCTCAAAAGTAGTTGATAAAGATTCTAATTGGACATATGATTTTGGAAAACTTTCAAAATATAAAAAAGGAAAAGAAATCAATTATACAGTAGATGAAGATGAAGTAGCAGGTTATACTACAGAAATTAATAATTATGATATTACAAATACACATAAAATCTTAAAAACAAGTGTAAATGTAACAAAAGAATGGAATGATCAAGATAATCAAGATGGTAAACGTGCTAAACAAGTTATTGTTCATTTATACGCTAATGGTAAAGATACTGGAAAAACATTAACTTTAAGTGATGATAATCAATGGATTAGTTCATTTGATGATTTAAATCAATATAAAGATGGAAAAGAAATTGTTTATACAGTTCAAGAAGATGAAGTTAAAGGATATAAAGTAGGTATTACTGGAAATCAAAAGGATGGTTATATTATTACAAATAGTCATGATGTTGAAACTGTTCATCTTAAAGGAACTAAGACTTGGATTGATAATCATGATCAAGCACATCAAAGACCTGATACTATTAGAGTACGTCTATATGCTGATGGAAAAGAAATTGCATTTCTAGATGTTTCAAAATCACAAGATTGGACATATGACTTTGGAAATCTTTCAAAATATAAAGAAGGAAAAGAAATCAATTATACAACCAGTGAAGATTATGTTAAAGGATATAATACATCTATTGATGGTATGAATATTACTAATACTTATGTACCAGTTATAACAACAATTAAAAATGATGCAACTAAACATAAGTTATCTAAAATATTAACTGGAGATAATACAAATATTGTTTTATATTTAGGAATTTGCGTTTTAGCTATTATTGGATTGTATTTATTAAAGAAACAAAAGGCATAGCCTTAAAGTGAGGATTAAAAACCTCACTTTTCTTTTTATTAAGTATTATGTAACATTAAATGAAACCTGTGACAGCCTTTAGCTAATCTCTTTATTTAAGCTCTTAATGAGTGTATATTAATCATGTGGTGTGTTAGACATCAACATTTAGATATTTTTATATCTTCTTCCCAAACTATATTAAAGATACTAACTCTTTAATATAGTTTTCCACTATTTAGAAAGGATTTAATGATGAACGAAAAAATAGAATTGTTAGAAAAAATAAGAATTTCTACTGATAGAAATTATATTTCAGGTTTACGAAATAATATTGCTTTTACTTATACGCAAGTAAATAAGATTCTATTTTTTTCAATAGATGATTATTCTTTAGATGAATGGAATAATGCTATCAAGTATATTAATTAAAAGGACCTTTCATTTAACACAAAAAAAGAGGTAAAAAAAATATTTATATATACTCATGTTTATTAAAGCAAGATTAAATGATTTATAGAGATTACGAACATTTCGTAATTTTTTTATTTTTTTAAAGAAAAAAGTAAAAAAAGAGACGATATATATAATAGGAGGTATATTTTATGGAAGGTATAATTGAAAAAAGTTCATCTAATCATAAACTAGTATTAGATAACTATTGTAAGTTGATTATTTGTCATGAAGAAATATTAAGTAGAATAGTTAAATGTTTTGTTGATGAAGCAAAACATTTAACTCTGAATGAAATTGAAAGATTGATCAAAGAAAAGAAATCTTTTCAACATTTAGATAAAGAAAACTTTATTCCCTATAGTGGTAAAACGAATTATGATTTCCTTTGTACGATTGATTTATCCCCAAGAATCTATCTAAATGTTGAAATACAAAACGATCCAAATCCAGGTTATTCTCTGATTACACGAGGTCTTACTTATATCTCAAGAATCATGACAACGCAATGGAAAAATGAATATTATGACTATGATTATAATCATATAAAGAAAGTCTATTCAATTTGGATATTACCACAATCTGCCAAAAAGAATGATGGTCATATCAATGCATATAAGATAGATGAAATAAATGTCAATGGAACAACAATAGAAAGAATAGAAACCTATGACAAAGGTGTACTTATTATGATATACTTGAACAAAGAACATGATACTAATGAAAAGTATATAATCTATGATAACATACTAACACCACTTGTTACTTTTTTAAATAATGTATTAAATTATCAAGAAAAAAGAAAGATTTTGAAAAAATATGGTTTTAAGGTAATAGATAAGGAGATAGAAAAGATGTGTAACTTAGGAGAAATGATTGAAAGAGAAGCAAAACAAAAAGAAAGAAGAGTAATGAACCTAGAACATTTACAAAATGTAATGCATGAGCTTCAATGTTCTATGCAAAGAGCAATGGATATTTTAAAATTAACAGATGATGAAAGAGAAGAAATTAGAAAATATTTTCAAGCTTAACATAAAAGGATAGCAGTTTAGCTATCCTTTTTAAAAGACTACACTTTTTTATTTGTGTTTTTAATAATATAAATAGGTCGTTGTTTAGATTCAAAATAACAAGAGGAACAATATTGGCCTAAAATAGCTACAAATACAAGTTGGATACCACTTAAAAATAAAACTAAACTTGTTAAGTAGGATAGATGATGAATAAAAATAGAATATAAAGATATAAAACATGCTATTAATATCAATATTCCGCCAATAACTCCAGCCATTGTAATGGGTGTAGAAGAAAAAGAAAAGATACCTTTAAATGCATAAGAAAATAAACTTTTAAAACTCCATTTTGTCTTACCTGCAGGACGTTCTACATTATGAAATTCTAACCATTTAGTATTAAAACCAACAAAAGAAAACATGCCTTTCATATAACGATTATATTCTTTTAATTCTAAAATCGCATCTACCATTTGTCTTGTCATCATTCTAAAATCACCTGCTCCATCATCCATATCCATTTTCGTAAGATATTGAATCACTTTATAAAAACTATGTGATAAAAAATTTCTTAATTTATTTTCACCAATACGATCAATTCTTTTACCAGCACAACAATCATAGTCTTCATATTTTAATGCTTGATACATAGATTCTAATAAATAAGGTGGATGTTGTAGATCTGCATCCATGATGACTACATAATCACCACTCGCATTTTCTAAACCAGCATACATAGCGGCTTCTTTTCCAAAATTACGTGAAAATGAATAATAGAAACAATGTTTATTTTTATGTGCTAATAGTTTGAGTATATCTTCACTATGATCTTGACTACCATCATTAATAAAAAGAATTTCATAATCAATATTTTGAATTTTCTCTAAAGTATGTACAACTTCTTTATAGAAAAGGGGTAAAACTTCTTCTTCGTTAAAACATGGAACAATGACACTTATTTTATCCATTATAAACACCTTCTTTTTTAAAAATTTTAAACTTACATAAAACATAATTTGATAAAATAGTTACAAAACTTACTAATAACTTAGAAAACATGGGTTGTATATGCATTAAAGTAATAAAAATATATAAACAACCATTTTCAGCTATTAAAGTTAAAAATCTTAACAAAACAAAAGAACTCAATTCTTTTTTGATATCATTTTGACTTTCAAATACATATTTTTTATTCGCATAATAAGCAAATATAACAGCAAAAAACCAGGAGATACTATTAGCGACTAACCAATGACAATGGATCATCAATAAAACAAAATAAACAATATAATTAACAAGTGTAGTCATAATACCTACAAAAACATAACTAATAATCTCTTTAGTATTTTCTTTCATCTTTTATTTTCCTTTCAATTAAATAATGTATAAAAACAACCATAAATCCAAAATAAGATAAAATAAAACCTAATCTATAACTATAAGGAGTAAACTTAATTTGAATTTGATGTTTTCCTTTTTTGATTTTACATCCTAAAAAAGCTTCGTTAACAACTTCACTTTTAACTTCTTGATGATCAACTAAAATTTGATATCCACGATCATAAGGAATACGTGTAATAAAATAACCATCATTACTTACATTTATTGTTCCATTTAAAATATCTTTTCCTTTATTTATAGATAGAGGATCAACTTTTATATTTTTAAGAGCATTTTTATTTAAAGAATAAGTTTGAATATTCTTTAAGTCATAGTGTCCTTTAGATAATGAAATAGATAATTGTTGAGCTGTTAATAAATAAGTAAAATGTGTATTTTGATTATAATAAGGTGAAGTACTTTTTGATAATTTATTTTTTATACCATTAATAGTAATAGAAACACTTTGTAAAGGTAGATGATTAATAACATCTCCTTCAATTACAATGATTTCATTATTTGTTTTTCTATTTAGTTGATAATTAATATGTGTTTTTTTATTATTTTTAATTTGATATTCTTTTTTTAAACCCATATCTTCTTTAATAAATTGACTTTGATAATCATTATTTCCATCTTTTACAATTGCTTGATGATATAGTGTATCTAAAGTATAAGGGTATTCCAGTTTTTGAAATTGGTTTTGACTATAAAGCTGATTTGTCGCATAAGCGATAGGTTTAACATCTTGACTTTGATAAAGCTTTAAACCATTTATTTCATCAACTTTTTGATATCCTTCAATTTTCTTTTTAGAAACAATAGAATCAACAGACATCAGTTTTAAATAAAAGAGATGATTTTGATCTATTTGGGCAACACGATTATTAATTGAAATAGGCAATTTCAATGTATCATATAAATATGAATTATATAATTTATGGTTTGTTGATGTATAACCAGAAATACGTGTTATTTGATTTTGATATGTTTGATTCATATTTTGTTTGCTTTGGTTTAAATTAACTAAAGTATTGATTTTATTTCTTTGAATGAGTGTTTCTGCTTCTTTATTTGAATAGTTTTGATATTGTTTTGTTGATATAAAACTTGTTGTTGGATTATTAAAATAAACAACAAGTAAAGGAATCAATAAATAGATAAAAACTATTTGTTGATGGTGCTTATAAAAATAAAGAATGGTTAAGCTGACGATTAAATCAATACATACAAGATAAGGTTGAGTGATAAAAAATAATGGTAAAATAATTAAAATAAGCATAGAATAATTGATTCTAAAAGTGAAATCTTCTAAAACTAAACCTGCTTGTAAAATAATGAGAGGTATAAATACAATGAGTATTTTACTTCTAGCATATAAAAAACCATTCATTATAAAACAAATTAAAGGACAAAACATAGAAATTATAATAATTAATGATAGTAATACTAGTAAATTTATAACTTTAAACGTGTTTTCTTTTTATATAGACCACATACAATTAAAATCCAAATAAGATATGTAAATCCACAACCATAGTTGTTATAAAGTAAACCTTTTAAAGAAAAGGTAGGCATTAATAAATCTAATAGATGTGTTGAACTTACACTTTTACTACCACCAGCAATAACATATAAAGTAGGAATTGTATAAATAGCAGTTAGTAATACAATACCTACATAAGCTATTAATAAATGAAATAAAGGTTTCTTATATTCTTTATGATTGGCACATTGCATAACGAAATAAATAAAACAAACAATAAAACAAGCAATACAATAAAAATAACTATGTAAAACAATACAACTTCCCCAAATAATAATACCTGTAAAATGATGATCAATAAAATAATGATCAATACTTCTTAACATCAAAAATAAAAAAGGCATATAATTCACAAACATGACTTGTTTGTGAAATTGAAAAAAGATAGAAGATAATAAAACAAATAAACTTAATAAAAAACATAAATCATTTCTTTTTAAATGTTCTTTTAGAAAAAAATAACAAGTTAAATTTGTTAGAATTAAAAGAAATACTTGATAACCAATAAAAAGATCAATCATCTTTACATTGATAAATAGTGCTCCTAATAAAACATCAAATCTTAAAGAACCATAATAAGAAAAATAATAAATATTAACTCCTGACATTAAATGAGAAAGATAAGTAGGAAAAATAGTTCCTTCTTCTCTTATCGCATGTCTTAATGCATCAGCAATTGTAATATGTTGATTAAACCAATCAACTTTATTTCCAAATAATAAGTTTTGACTTGTGATAATAAATAAAAATAACAAGGGAATCATTATTAAAAGGAATATATATAAATAATCTTTTCTTTTCATCTTTTTTTACCTCAAAAAGAATTGTATCAATGAATTCTTAATAATCGCCTTAATTAATTCTAAAGAATTCCTAAACAACTTTATAAATTGTGGTTATTCTTTTTAGAAAGTCTTAAGAATTCTTATGAATTGTTATTAAGAAAGAAGTGATAAGGTATAAGAGGTGATAGAAATGAAGAGAATATTAATTTGTATATTAGTTGTTTTAGGATGTTTTTTTATAGATCATGAATCTTGTAGACATCAAAATGAAATAGATCAAATCGATTTAAATGATTGTCAAAAGTTAATGATTGTTGCTCATCCTGATGATGAAACGATATGGGGTGGTGATCATTTATTAAAAGGACACTATTTAGTTGTTTGTTTAACAAATGGAAATAATCCAACGAGAAGAAAAGAATTTATGAAAATAATGAAAGAAACACATAATCAAGGTTTAATCTTTGATTATCCTGATAAGACAAATGGTAAAAGAGATTCATGGGTGCATGTAAAAGGAAGTATAGAAAAGGATGTTGCTTATTTGAGTCATAAAAAGAAGTGGAAATGTGTTGTAAGTCATAATCCTTTAGGAGAGTATGGACATATACATCACCGTTTAACTTCACAGATAGTCAGTATAAAGTGTTCTCAACAAAATTTATATTATTTTGGTAAGTATTATAAAAAAAATCATGTACCTGAAAATTTAAAGAAAATAAATCAATATGATGCTAAAATGAAATTAATCAATGATTATACATCACAAAAGAAAGTAATGAGACATTTAAATCATATGATGAAATATGAAAATTGGGTAAAGGCTAAGGATTGGAGAAGTTTATGAATGAAAAGATAATGGTAGTAGATGATCATGATGATATTAGAGAAGTGATACACGTTTTACTTACAAACGAAGGGTATCAAATTATAGAAGCTAAAAATGGAAAAGAGGCTTTGGAATTATTAGATGATTCTATTGATTTAATTATTTTAGATGTAATGATGCCCGAAATGAATGGGTATCAAGTATGCTTGTT
>ERZ773204.1483-NODE-1483-length-18049-cov-21.604646_pt1 | contig 18049 bp, 15 predicted proteins | sample MGYA00581007_ERZ773204 | MGnify/ENA primary metagenome ERZ773204 (study PRJEB29015, sample SAMEA2737757) | human gut metagenome | biome: human gut; feature: human-associated habitat; material: faeces | place: China | collected 2012 ... | reverse complement strand
AGGCACATGAGCATCTGCTGAAGGGCCTGGACGTGTTCAAGCTGAACGATACCTTCGGCTTCCCGCTGGATCTGACCAAGGAGATCGCTGCGGAGCAGGGCATTGAGGTCGACGAGGAAGGCTTCCACACCGAAATGACCAAGCAGAAGGAGCGTGCCCGTGCGGAGCGCCTGAAGAAGAACATCTCCGGCTGGAGCGAGGATCTGTTCGGTGCACTGGATGCAGAGCCCACCGTCTTTACCGGCTACGAGACCCTGAACGACACCGGTGTCGTGGTTGCCCTGAGCGACGAGGAGACCCTGACCGACGCCATTGCTACCGATGAGGAAGCAAAGGATGGCGTGCTGGTGGTTCTGGATAAGACTCCCTTCTACGCTGAGATGGGCGGTCAGGCTGCGGATCACGGCGTGCTGAACAGCGCTGACTGCAGCCTGCGCGTGCTGGATGTGAAGAAGACCCCCAAGGGCTACTACGTCCATACCTGCGTGCTGGAGAGCGGCATCGTGAAGGTGGGCGACCATCTGAACGCTCAGGTGGACAAGGAATACCGCATGGCCATTGCCCGCAACCACACCGCCACCCATCTGCTGCAGGCTGCCCTGCGCGAGGTGCTGGGCGACCATGTGCATCAGGCAGGCTCCTATCAGGATGCCTCCATCACCCACTTCGACTTCACCCACTTCAGTGCCGTGACCCCCGAGGAGCTGGCACGGGTGCAGAAGATCGTCAACGACAAGATCTTTGACTCCATGAACGTCACCGTCCAGGAGATGCCTGTGGAGGAGGCCAAGAAGCTGGGTGCGATGGCTCTGTTCGGCGAGAAGTACGGCAAGGTCGTGCGCGTCGTTGATATTGAGGGCTGGTCCACCGAGTTCTGCGGCGGTACCCATGTCAAGAACACTGCCCAGATCGGCGGCTTCAAGATCGTCAGCGAGAGCTCTGTGGCCGCCGGCATCCGCCGCATTGAGGCTGTCACCGGCCGCAACCTGCTGATCCGCGCCAACCTGCAGGAGGCTATGCTGCACAACGTGGCCAATACTCTGAAGGCTAACAATGTCACCGCACTGCCTGTCCGCGCCGAGGCTGTCATGGCTGAGAACAAGGCCATGAGCAAGGAGCTGGAAGAGCTCAAGGCAAAGATCGCCGCCTCCAAGGTGGACAGCCTGTTCAACAACGCTGAGGATGCCGACGGCGTGAAGATCGCCTCTGCATACTTTACCGGTACCACTGGCGACACCCTCCGCGGCATGTGCGACAGCATCCGTGACAAGGCCGTGAACCCTGTGGTGGCTGTGCTGGTGGGCAAGGCCGAGGATAAGATCACCATGGCTGTCACCGTCAACAAGCTGGCACAGGAAAAGGGCCTGAAGGCTGGCGTGCTGGTCAAGGAGCTGGCTGCCATTGCCGGCGGCAAGGGCGGCGGTAAGCCGGACTTTGCAATGGCTGGCCTGAAGGACGAGACCAAGATCGACGAGGCACTGGCTGCTGTGGGTGCCATCGTCAAGAAGGCATTGGGCGAATAAATAAGGCAAAGATCAGGAAGGAGTGTTTCCCATGGAAGATTGTCTGTTCTGCATGATCGCGGAGGGCAAGATCCCCTCCAAAAAGCTGTACGAGGATGAGCAGGTGGTGGCGTTTTACGACATCAACCCGCAGGCCAAGGTGCATTTCCTCGTCATTCCCAAAAAGCACATCACCTCGGCCGCTGCGCTGACCGAGGAGGACGGTGCTCTGCTGGGCCATATTTTTGCCGTCATCGCAAAGCTGGCCAAGGAGCAGGGACTGGAAAATGGCTACCGCGTCATTTCCAATGTGGGCGAGGATGCCGGCCAGACCGTCAAGCATCTGCACTTCCATGTTCTGGGCGGCGAAAAGCTGCCCGTCTGATGCCGATTATGAAAGGGAGAATTTGATTATGGCTGACACTTATACCCTGCATGTTGCAGGCCTGACCCGTGAACTGACCATCTGCAAGGTGAACGACCACATGGACATTGCGGCCTTCATCATGCTGGGCGACGCCGAGCTGACGGTGGCTGCTGCCGCTGAGCTGCTCAAGAAATGCCCGGATTTTGACATCCTGCTGACCGCTGAGGCCAAGGGCATCCCGCTGGCTCACGAGATGAGCCGCCAGAGCGGCAAGCCCTATGTTTGCGCACGCAAGGGCGTCAAGCTGTATATGCCCGACCCTGTTGTCGTCGAGGACCAGTCCATCACTACTGCTGGCAAGCAGAAGCTGGTCATCGACCGTAAGGAGCTGGACAAGATGAGCGGCAAGCGGGTGCTGGTCGTGGATGATGTCATCTCCACCGGCGGCTCTCTCAAGGCTCTGGACGAGCTGGCCGAGCAGACCCAGTGTACCATCGTGGGTCAGGCCGCCGTTCTGGCCGAGGGTGATGCTGCCCAGCGCAAGGACATCATCTTCCTCGAGCCGCTGCCTCTGTTCTTCCACTAAACCGATATGCGACGCCCGCTCTGCGCGTTCTGCCTGAGTGCGCTGGGTGTGTTAGTGTTGTGCTCATTTTTGCCGCAGATGGGGCTTTTGCTGCTGTCTGCGGCAATTTTTGTTGTCTTCTGCCTACCGGTCTGGTGGAAAGGCGGGGCCGCGAGAGGGTATGCGGTCTGTCTGTTGTTGGGCGCAGTGCTGGGCGTCGGCATCATGGAGATGACCGGCGCACGGCTGGCAAAGATACAGGACGCTTACGCCGGGAGAGACGTGACCCTCACCGCCGAAGTGGAGAGCACAGGCCGCGCTTACACGGCGGGCCGGGTGAGCGCCGTGCTAATGGTGGAAAAAGTGGACGGGAAAGCTGTCCACTTCCGGGTGGAGTGCGCCAGTCTGCCCAAATGTGAGGCCGGAGGCCGCATCCGGGGCCGCTTTTCGCTGGATGTGCCGGACGCTACCCAGCGTCTGGACGACTACGCCGACGGCATTGTCCTCAGCGCGGAATATCTGTCCGGGATGCTTCGTCTTGGGCAGAGCGAGAGCTTCCGCGCCAGGACGGCTCGGCTCCAGGCGGCGCTGAGCCGCGCCCTGCGAAAAGGCATGGCCGAAAACACCGGCGGCGTTCTGGCCGCGATGGTGGTGGGCGACCGGAGCCATCTGACTTCGACTCTTCGCAGTGCCTACCGGGGCGCGGGGCTTTCCCATGTGCTGGTGGTGAGCGGCCTCCACGTCACCATCTTCTGCGGCCTGCTGGATGCTCTGCCCCACAAGGAGCGGGAGCGGAGCCGGGCTTACCGGCGGGCGAGGTCGCTGCTCCGGGCCGGGACGGCCCTTCTGCTGGTGGGCATCACCGGCGCGACGCCCTCTGTCCTCCGGGCGGCGGTGGCGGTCTGGGTCAGCTCCCTCGGCGTCTGGGTGGGAGGCCCGGCGGATACGCTCACCTCGCTGGGCGCGGCAGGCGTCCTTATGTGTCTGGGCAACGGGTACGCGGTCTATGACGTGGGCTTCGAGCTGTCGTTTGTGGCAGTGATGGGAACACTGGCCGGTGCTGAGTGCGCAGGGCGTGGGCGGGAACGCTATTACGACAGAAAGAAGAAACGGAAAAGCCGCCGGGAGAAACCGCCCCGCGCAGTGCTCCTCTTCCGGCGCTTTGCGGGCGGCGTGTGGGACTCGCTCTGCGTCTCCCTCTGTGCCTCGGCAGCGACCTTCCCGGTGCTGGTGCTGCGGGAGATGAGCACGACGGTCTGGGCTGTGGCGTCGGGCGTGGCCGTCCTCTGGCTGGTGGGGCCGATGCTGAGCTTCGGCCTCGGTGCAGCTCTGCTGGGTCTGGCCGCGGAGGGCTTGCCTTTGTTTGAGATCGTCCGCAGCCCGGTGGCCTTCTGTGCCGAAGGGCTGGCATGGCTGATGAACGAGTGGGCTTTCCGGGTGTCCGTTCTGCCGGGAGCGTCCCTCTGGTTTGATGGGACCTATGCCGCACTGGTGTGTCTTGCGCTGATCCTGTTCTGCGTAATGGCAATGCGGCGGCACATCCGACTCCGGGTAGCTCTGCCGACGGTCATTCTGCTGGCGGCGCTGGCTATCGGGCTGGAAACGGCTCTGAACTGGAATGTGGTGAACATCGAACTCGTGGGAACCCGGGCTGCGCCTGCCGTCGTCATCACCCAGAGGGAGAAGGCAGTCGTCCTCTTCCGGGGCAGCAGCATCACCCAGCGGGCGGTGGAAAATCAGCTGGAAAAGCGGGGCGTGAGGACGGTGGAACTTCTGGTTGACCTGCGGATGCAGCCGAAAGAACCCTGCCGTATCGAGGCCCAAAAGCGCATCAATGCCGCTGCTCTGGCCGAGAACACCACCCGCCGTGCTTCCTACGGCGAAGTGGACTTGGAACTTTTCCGCACCCGGCAGGGCTGCATTCTGCGGATGCGTGTCGGCGGGCAGAGGTTCATCACCCTCAGCGGCACGGTCCGGCCTGCAAAGCCCATCCGGGCCGAGTGGCTGCTGGCCTCGTCGGCAAGGCCGGACAATATCCGATACACCGACTGCCTGACCCTGAGCAGCAAATACCGCTGGATGGAAGAGGACGCAGAGCCTGTCTCGCGGCTGCGCCTCCGTCTCGAGGGGTGAGCGCTTTTCAAAGCGGGCAGAGTATGATAAAATAAAATAATCCAAATACAAAGGAGCCGATCATTTGGCAACGGAAACGAAACTCCGGCAGCTGGCCCAGGAAGGCTGTCCGGTCTACTATTTTTATTCCAGCGAGCGCTATCTTGTCCGGCAGGCTGTGGCCCGGGCGGCAAAGCTTCTGGCCGAGGGTGAGGACGAAGAAACGACCGTTCTGGACGGTGCTGCGCCCGAAATCGAGCAGCTCATCATGGCGGCAGGCACCATCTCCTTCTTCGGGACGCGGCGCGTGGTGCTTCTGCCCGAGGTGGACCCCGCCGCCTACAGCGACAAAGACCTCGACGAGCTGTGTGCCACGCTGGCCAGCCTCGAGAATGCCGTGGTGGTGCTGGGCAGCGTGTTCGAGATGGAGCGCAATAAGCTCAAGCTGGGCAAGCGGGCGCAGAAGCTCATCGCCCAGTGTACAAAAGTCGGTTTTGCCGAAGAGCTGGCCAAGCCCAAGCCCTACGAGCTGAAAGTCATGATGATGGACCGTGCCAAGGCGCAGGACACCACCCTCTCCGAGGGTACGGCGGCGGCCCTGGTGGAACGCTGCGGCGAAGACCCGTTCCTTCTCGAGAACGAGGTGGACAAGCTCTGTGCTCTCTCCGGCTACCAGACCGTGACCACGGCCATGGTGGCCGAGATGGGTACTGTGAGCCTCGAGGCCGACGTCTTCGAGATGATACGGATGATCACGGCGAAAAACGCCACCGGCGCCTGCAAAAAGCTGCAAACGCTTCTCCGCCTGCAGCAGGAGCCCATCCCCATCACGGCGGCCATGATCGGCAGCTATGTGGATCTCTATCGGGTCAAACTGGGCGCAGCCAAGCGGAAGAGCTACAGCACCGTGTTCAAGGATTTCGGTTACAAGGGCAGCGACTACCGGCTCAAGCGTTCTGCCGAGACAGCCAGCCACTACACGCTGCCCCAGCTGGAAGCCTGTATGCAGATCTTGCTTGAGCTGGACAAGAGCCTGAAAAGCCAGCCCGTGAGCGCGCAGACTCTGCTGGAAACGGCGCTCTGCCGTCTGGCGATGGCGGGAGGAAGAAGATGAGTGAGAAACTGGAACTGCTGCACACCGACCGTGTGCTCATCGTGGAGGGCAAATACGATGCGGCCCGTCTCTCTCATCTGACCGACGCCATGATCCTGCTGACGGACGGCTTCGGCATTTATAAGGATAAGAAGCGTCAGCAGCTCTTCAAACAGCTGGCCCACAAAAACGGCCTTATCCTCCTGACGGACTCCGACGCGGCAGGCTTCCGCATCCGCACCTACATCACAAATCTGGTGGGGGAGAAGAACGTGGTACAAGCCTACGTTCCGGCCATCCACGGCAAGGAAAAGCGGAAGGCTCAGCCCGGCAAAGAGGGGCTTCTGGGGGTCGAGGGCGTGGACGATGCCCTCGTTTTGCAGGCGCTCCGGGACGCTCTGGGCGAAGAAGCTGGCATTTCCCCTGCAAAGCCGGAGGGGCGGCAAATTACTTATACCGACCTCTATGAGTGGGGGCTTTCGGGTACGGCGGGTTCGGCTGAGCGGAAAACAAAGCTGCTCTGCGCTCTCGGTCTGCCGCCCCGGCTCTCGAAAAAAGAGCTGGTGGAAGCCCTCAACCGCCTTTACAGCTACGAGCAGCTGGACGAAATGCAGTCGGAACTGCTCAAAACATGAAAATACAGCAAACTCTCCCAAGAAAAACATGAAAAAGATTCAAGTGAGACTTCTGGGAGATTTGCCGTAAGCTGTGATATAATCAATATACTGTGCGCCCGTCGTGGACGAAACGACGGGCGCAGATTTTTGCAAGGTGCAATAAAGGAGACAATCAATGGAACGCGAAAAACTCAAATCGAGACTCGGGTTCATCCTCCTTTCCGCTGGCTGCGCGATCGGCATCGGAAATGTGTGGAAGTTCCCTTACATGGCAGGTCAGGGCGGCGGCGGCGCTTTTGTGCTGTTCTACCTGCTGTTCCTCGTCATTCTGGGTCTGCCCATCATGACCATGGAGTTCGCCGTGGGCCGTGCCAGCCACAAGAGCCCGGTGCGCGCCTATCAGGCCCTCGAAAAGCCCGGTCAGAAGTGGCACATCCACGGCTACTTCACTCTCATCGGCTGCTACCTGCTGATGATGTTCTACACCACGGTGGCCGGCTGGATGCTCCACTACTTCTACATGACCGCTGCCGGTAAGCTGGTGGGCCTTGACACCGACCAGGTGGCCGGTAAGTTCACCGATATGCTGGCAAGCCCGCTGACCATGGGCTTTTGGATGGTGGTCGTTGTGGCCATCGGCATCTTCGTCTGCGCCCGCGGTTTGCAGAACGGCCTCGAGAAAGTCACGAAAGTCATGATGATCGCCCTGCTGGTCATCATGGTGGTGCTGGCAGTCAACAGCATGTTCATGCCCGGCGCAAAGGAGGGCCTGACCTTCTTCCTCGTACCCGACTTTGAGCGGATGAAGGAAGTGGGCATCGTCAACACCCTGGTGGGGGCCATGAATCAGGCGTTCTTCACCCTGAGCCTCGGCATCGGTGCAATGGCCATCTTCGGCAGCTACATCGGCAAAGAGCACGCCCTGCTGGGCGAGAGCGTCCGCGTTGTGGTGCTGGATACCTTCGTCGCCATCACCGCCGGTCTCATCATCTTCCCGGCCTGCTTCACTTACGGTGTGGACCAGACCAGCGGCCCCAGCCTCATCTTCATCACCCTGCCCAACATCTTCGCAAATATGGCGATGGGCCGTCTGTGGGGCAGCCTGTTCTTCCTGTTCATGGCCTTTGCGGCACTTTCCACCGTGCTGGCCGTCTTCGAGAACATCATCTGCTGCGGCATGGAGCTGACCGGCTGGAACCGTCAGAAGTCCAGCCTTGTCAACTTCTTCCTCATCATCGCCCTCTCTCTGCCCTGTGTGCTGGGCTACAACGTCTGGGCCTGGGACGGCTTCGCCATCTTCGGCGGTGCGGTGCTGGATGTGGAGGATTTCCTCGTCAGCAACCTCTTCCTGCCGCTGGGCTCCCTCGTCTACCTGCTGTTCTGCGTCACCCGCTACGGCTGGGGCTGGGACAACTACAAGAAGGAAGTCAACACCGGCAAAGGCCTCAAGATGCACGACTGGATGCGCGGCTACCTGACCTATGGCCTGCCCCTCATCGTCCTGTTCATCTTCGTGTTCGGCCTGTACGATAAGTTCATCGCCTGATAAAACAAAAATACGGGATGCTGCATTTTACAGCATCCCGTATTTTTTATCGCTTTATTTCACATACCGGCCTTCGCAGATATTCTTGCAGCAGGCGCTGATGGGGAACCAGCAGCAGTCCCGGCAGATATCGGCCAGCATCTCGGGGGTGGCTTTGGCATCGATCTCCCGGATGAGGGCCTGGTAGTCGTATTCCTTTTCCTCCAGCCCGAAATACTCCACGGTCTTGCGGTCGTACCGCTTGACCTTTTCCTGTGTGTCGCACAGGTCGGTGCCCAGCTTGTTGGGGCAGCAGGAACAGAGGGTGTCGGTGGAGAAGGTGAGCTGGATCTTCGTCCCGGGCACATCCCGCAGCTGATGGACGATATCGTTCATGTGCTCCACAAAGGCTTCGCTGTAGCCATGGCCGGAGTAGCCCTGAGTGCAGAGCAGGTGATGCGGGCGCAGTACGATGCTCATGCCTTTTTTACCCCCGGGATCCGCTTCCGGATGTTCAGGCCCAGCACGCAGGCCAGCACAGCTTTGATGATGGCGGTGGGGATGAAGGGAAGAACGCAGGCAGAAACAGCCACGGACACGGTGCTGTGGGCGACGATCACGAACAGGATAACACCCACGATATAGTTGACCACGGTGCCCACGACAACCGCCACGGGGAAAGCACCCTTGAAGGCATCCCTGTGCTCCACGCCCAGGCCGATGATGTAGGCCATGATGGGGAAGGAGATCAGGAAGCCGCCGGTGGGGCCGACAAACTTGTCGATGCCGCCGGAGAAGTTGGCCAGCACCGGTACGCCCACAGCGCCCAGCAGCAGATAAACGAGCGTGGCAATGGCGGACAGCTTGGAGCCCAGCACCACAGCCGCCAGCGTGATGGCGAAGGTCTGCATGGTCATGGGCACGCCCAGCGGCATGGGGATGGAGATCTGTGCCATCACGGCGATGACGGCGGCAAACAGGCCCGCGTAGCAGATATCGCGCACCGAGAACTTACTGGTCTGATTCATGGTAAAAAATCCTCCTCTGATTTGGTACAAACAACGTCCCGATTAAACCAGAAAGCGGCAGACAGGTCAACTTGCGATTTGCACAAAGGTTTACAATCTGTGAAAATTTGCTGAAAAGCGTTCAAACGAAATTTGGACGCTTGTGTATCCGGGTAAAATGCGATACACTACACCTATACATAGGAAAGGAACCTGACAGGCCGCCCCCGGCGGGCCTGAATCTGATAGGAGGAACATGATGATCTGGAACAAGAAGAAGGACGGCGCGGAGAACCCGGGTGCGGAAACGCCTGCGGCACAGACAACCAAGGCCCCGGTGCTGTTTTTGCAGAAGAACTGGAAATGGCTCGTGCCGGTGGTCTGTGTGGTGATCGCGGGCGGTGTGTTTTTGCTCAAGCCCAAGAGCGCCAGCACCACAGCCGTGGACCCCAGCTATCTGGAAGCCAGCCCTGAAGTGCGGGATGTCTCCAACACCCTGAGCGGCACCGGCACCCTGAACCCTGCCAACACCTACACCGTGAAATCTCTGGTGGAGGGCAAGGTGCTCACCGGCGAGTTTGAGGAGGGCGACGTGCTGGATGAGGGGAGCATCCTCTACACGCTGGACAGCTCGGATGCTTCCACCAACTTTGAAAAGGCCGAAATCGCCATGCAGCAGGCACAGCGCAGCTATGACAAGGTGGTGGATCGCCAGTATGTCCGTGCCGAGGTGGATGGCACCGTAAGCACCCTGAAGGTCGCCAAGGGCGACGAGGTGACCAGCGGGCAGGAGGTCGCCATCATCCGCGACAGCTCCAAAATGCTGCTGACGCTGGAATTCCCCGCCGCTGATGCCGCCAATTTCAGCGTGGGCCAGACCGCCCAGGTAACGCTGGACGGCACCTTTGAGCAGCTGGACGGCACCGTGACCAGCGTGACCGGAACGGATGCACTGAGTACCGGCAACCTGCTCACCCGCACCGTGACCATTGCCGTGCGGAACGCGGGCGGCCTGACCACCGCGCAGGCGGCCACCGCCTCCATCAACGGGGTCAGCTCCATCGGCTCTGCCACCTTTGGCTATCAGGCGGAGCGTACCCTGACCGCACAGGCTGCAGGCACCGTGACCTCCATCCATGTGCAGGAGGGTCAGACCGTTGCCAAGGACGATATCCTGATCGAGCTGAGCGGCGATGACCTGACCGAGAGCATCCAGTCGGCCTCTGAGACCCTGCGCAGCGCTGAGATCTCCCTGCAGAACCTGCAGGATACCATGGCCAACTATACCGTAACCTCTCCCATCAGCGGCACCATCATTGAAAAGGATGCCAAGGTGGGCGACGCGGTCAAATCCGGCGATACCCTCTGCGTCATCTATGACCTGAGCTATCTGGAAATGGTCATCAACGTGGACGAACTGCAGATCAGCTCCCTGTCTGTGGGCCAGAAAGTGCAGATCACAGCCGATGCCGTGCAGGATAAGAACTATGTGGGCACTGTGACCCGCGTCTCCATGAAGGGCGCTTCCAACGGCGGTACCACCACCTACCCGGTGACCATCCGCATTGACGAGACCGATGGCCTGCGGCCCGGCATGAACGCCAATGCCGAGATCGTGGTGGCCGAGGCCGCCAATGCCCTGACCGTGCCCAATGCGGCCATCGTCCGGGGCGGCTATGTGCTGGTGACCCAGGATTCCCCCAGCGCCTCCAAGGCGGATACCACCATGGAGGCCCCCGAGGGCTTTGTCTATGTGGCCGTCAAGACCGGTGTCAGCGATGATGATTACACCCAGATCGTCAGCGGCATCCAGGAGGGGGACACCATTGGTTACGACCCCAACTCGGTCAGCAGCGACAGCTACTATGACGATGGCAGCGGCATGATGATCTTCTGATGGGAGGATGGAATGAGTGCTCTGATCGAATTTGATGCGGTCTGCAAGTATTACCAGATGGGCGACACCACGGTAAAAGCTGCCGACCACATCACCATGAAAATAGAAAAAGGCGAGTTTGTTGCCATTGTGGGCCAGTCCGGCTCGGGCAAGTCCACCTGCATGAACATCATCGGCTGCCTGGATGTGCCCACGGCGGGCACCTACCGGCTGAACGGCCGGGATGTGGGCAAGATGAGCCGGAACGAGTTGGCCTCCATCCGCAACGAGATGCTGGGGTTCATCTTCCAGCAGTATAATCTTCTGCCCAAATTAAACCTGCTGGAAAACGTGGAGGTGCCGCTGGTCTATGCGGGCATCCCACGCGCCGAACGTCACCGCCGGGCCCGTGAGGTGCTGGAGCAGGTGGGGCTGGGCGATAAGCTGAAAAACAAGCCCAACCAGCTTTCGGGCGGCCAGCAGCAGCGCGTATCCATCGCGCGGGCGCTGGTGCGCAACCCGGCGATCATTCTGGCTGATGAGCCCACCGGCGCGCTGGACAGCCACACCGGCCGCGAGGTGCTGGGAATGCTGCAGGACCTGCATGGGCAGGGTCATACGGTGGTGCTCATTACCCATGACAACTCCATTGCCGTGCAGGCCGACCGCATCATCCGGCTGGAGGATGGTCAGGTGGTCTACGATGGCGACTCCCGCGCGCCGGAAGCCATCGTCCAGCCGACGCTGAACTTTGAACCAGCAGAACAGGAGGGGAACAAATGATCATTGAGACCTTCCGTCAGGCCCTCCAGAACGTGTGGAGCAACAAGCTCCGCACCTTTTTGACCATGCTGGGCATCATCATCGGTGTCATGGCGGTCATCGTCATCGTGGGTCTGGGCAACGGCATGACCCAGAGCATGCGGGACAGCTTTTCAGCGCTGGGCACGAATGCCCTGTCCATTCAGGTCTGGGGCTACGGCTCCCGCACCGCCTCGGTGGAGGATGTGTATAAGATCGCGGATAAGAACAAGGAGCTCATCTCCGCAGTCTCGCCCCAGATCGATTTCAGCAACAACACCCCCAAGGTGGGCACCACGACCTATCGCTACGGCACCAGCGTTTACGGTGTGGACGAGCACTACGCCGAGATGAAAAACTATACCCTCGCCCAGGGGCGCGGCCTGCAGTACATGGACATCAAGGACAACAAGCAGGTCTGCATCATTGGTGATTACCTCAACCGGGCGGCCTACGGCGGCAACGCGGTGGGCCAGAACATCAAGCTGGGGGCCTACAAGTTCCGGATCGTGGGCGTGCTGAACGCCAAGGTGACGGACAAGAACATGCAGCAGGGCTCCGATGATGACTGCATCTATCTGCCCTACACCACGGCCATGCGGCTCTCCAACCAGTCCAGCGCCAAGAACTTTGTTGCGATTATGAAGGACGAGAGCCGGGCCAACGAGGCCAAGGCGGTGGTGGAAAGCGGCCTGTACGACCTGCTCAAGAGCGACAACGCTTATTACATCTACAGTGCCAGCGAGTGGCTGGAGGAGATGAACGAGATGATCAACATGGTCATCATCATCCTTACCGGCATTGCCAGCATCTCACTGCTGGTGGGCGGCATCGGCATTATGAACATCATGCTGGTGTCGGTGACCGAGCGCACCCGGGAGATCGGCATCCGCAAGGCACTGGGTGCCAAGGAGCGGGTGATCCTGTCGCAGTTCGTGGTGGAAGCTGCCACCACCTCCGCACTGGGCGGCGTGCTGGGCATCGTCCTTGGCTATATCGTGTCCATGGCGGCAAACCGCATCCTGCCCATGATCTCCAGCGACATTGATGTGACCGTCAGCCCCTCGTTCAACTCCATCGTGGTGGCCTTTGGCATCTCGGTGGGCATCGGCGTGCTGTTCGGCTATCTGCCCGCAAAGCGTGCCGCAAGGCTGAACCCCATTGAAGCGCTGAGATATGATTAAACCTCTTACCGTTTCGGTCTGGCTTTGCCAGCGCCTTGCGGAGCTCCCCTGATAGGGGAGCCAGGTATAGATGAAACCCTTATTTAAGGAGGATTTTCCATGAAAAAGCGAATCCTTGCATTTCTGCTGGCGGTGAGCATTGCCGTGTCGATGCTGGTGCTGCCGGCATCGGCAGCGGGCAACGCAAACACGGCGGTCCAGCTGTCCATCACGCTGAACGCGATGGACAGCAGCCAGCAGGCTGCTCTGAACGCTGTGGTCACCCGCGGTGCGCTGGCCCGGATGCTGGTGTCCTACTCCACCTACCGCGAGAGCGTGGGCTCTCAGGGTACGGTGGGCACCCTGTTCACCGACCTGCCCGGCACTTCGCCCTATGCACCCTATGTCCGCATTGCGGTGCAGAACGGTTGGATGAACGGCTACACCGACGGCTCTTTCCGGCCCGACAACGCCGTGACGCTGGAGGAAGCGGTCACGGCCATCCTCAAGCTGATGGGCTATAAGATGACCGACCTGAGCGGCTCCTTCCCCAACGCACAGCTGAACAAGGCCAGTGAGCTGGGCCTGCGCAATCAGGTGGACCGCAGCCAGGGCGAGGCGCTCAACTACGAGGAGTGCGCCCTGCTGTTCTACAACGCTCTGACAGCCAACGCTGCCAGCGGCAGTGCCTACGGCAGCAGTCTGGGCTTCACGGTCTCCAACGGTCAGGTGGATACCTCCAGCGTCATGCTCAAGAGCCTGAAGGGCCCCTTTGTGGCGGGCGATACGGTCCAGCTGCCCTTTGTTCCCAAGATGGTCTACCGCAACGATAAAGCGTCGGAATCTGCGGAACTGAACAAATACGACGTGTATTATTACAGTGAGAGTTTACAGACACTGTGGGTCTACACCCGCCGGGCCGCTGGCCGCATCACGGCAGTTTCGCCCAGTGCCAGTGCCCCCACCAGTGTAACGGTGGCAGGCACCAGCTATACGCTGGGCTCCTCTGCGGTGGCCTCTCAGGTGTCCTCCCTCAACGGCGGCGGCGTGGGCGAGGTCGTCACCCTGCTGCTGGGCATGAACAATGAGGCTGCCGGGATCGTGACCGGCGAGGAAGCCGACAGCGTGTTCTACGGTGTTGTGCAGACCGCCACCCGCAGTCTGGTGGAAGAGAACGGCGCGGATGTTCTGCAGAAAGTCTCCGTCATGTGCACCGATGGCATTGCCCGCACTGTGAACGTGGACAAGAGCCTGAACTTTCCGCAGGGGTGGCTGGTAGAGATCAAGGTCACCCCGGAGGGCGAGAGCGTGGAGCACATCGAGGACCGCCGCGTCAACGGCACCATCAATACCAATGCCACTGCGCTGGGCGCTGCCGCCCTGGCCGACGATGTAGAGATTCTGGATACAACTTCGGAGGGTGTGGCTGGGACGGTTCGTCCCAGCCGCCTATCGGGGGTAACACTGAGTGACCTCGATGTCCGCTACTATACCGTCAACGATGCCGGACAGATCGACCGGCTCATCCTGAACGATGTGACCGGCGACCTGTGGAGCTACGGCGTGCTGGACGATGTGAAAAATCTGGCCATGAATTATTCTGACCTGAAGAGTCTCGTCACCGGCATTGCGGCGGGAGACTCCGCCTCCGGCACCACGACCACGACAGGCACCACCACCGGATCGACCACGGGCGGCACCGACAGCTCCGGCTCTGCCTCGGGTACCACCACTGTGACCGGTACCACGGCGGCAGACCGCCTGTCCAACCTTCTGGTGCCCACCACCAGCGAGATCCTGTGGGGCATCGTTTCGGGCGATATCCTGAGCACGGCCTGGCAGAAGCTGACCAGCAACACCGGCTCCCTGATGAGCATTGGCTTCCAGCAGATCGCGGAGATCACGGGCACCCCCTTCAAGCAGATCTTTAACTACATCGGCGGCGGGGCGACCTATATCTGCTACGTCAACGGCGCGGCGGCCAGCTACACCACGGCCATCAAGTATCCGGTGCTGGCGGGCGGCATTGCCGTGCGGCGGGAGACCACCGGCTCTGTCAAGGCCATGATGCAGCTGATGCCCCTGAAGATCGACAAGGTCGGCGCGGCCTCGGTGCTCTCGGGCAATGAACGCTACGAGATGGCAGACAATGTGCAGGTCTACCTGTGGTACAAGGGCCAGTATTACCCCACAAAGCTGGCTCAGGTGGATGCGGACGGCTACCAGCTGACCGGCTGGTACGATAATTTCGGCTGCGCTGCCGGAAAAAAGGTCCGCGTCATCATTGCGGTCAAGAACGACTGATGCTTTATTACAGCGGCCTGAGCCGCACACTGCGGCAGCTGCGCTGGGTGCTTTACCCGCGCCGCTGCCCTTTTTGTGACCGGGTGCTGGGCAGCCGGCCTGCCTGCCCGGACTGCGCCGATGGGCTGGCAGAGCTGCGCCGTGCACCCTCCATGCGGCTGCGCGGCTCCGAGCACTACCTGGGGCGGCTGGATGGGGCAGCCGCGCCCTACCGATACACCGGCCTTGTCCGCCGCGCGGTGCTGCGGGCGAAATATCAGGGCGCGCCCTGGGCAGCTGTGGAGCTGGGCGTGGAGATGGCCCGCCTGCTCTTTGGCAGCGAGATCAGAATGCATGGTTCTGAGCCCCTGCCCGAACCGGTACCGGGCCTTGACCGGGGTTACGACTGCATCCTTCCTGTACCGGCCTCCAGCAAAAAGCGCGGCTACAATGTGCCGGAGCGGATGGCACAGCCCCTTGCCCGGGCGGTGAGTGTTCCGGTGGTCACAGACGCGCTGATCCGTGCCCGCTCCACCCGGCGGCAGGAGGGACTTTCCCTTGACGAGCGGCTGGCCAATGTGGCGGGTGCCTTCCGGGTGGCACGGCCGGAGGCTGTGGAGGGAAAGCGCATCCTTCTGGTGGACGATGTCCTGACCACCGGAGCCACGGCCTCGGCCTGCGCACAGGCTCTGCTGGATGCCGGTGCGCAGAGCGTGTTCGCTGTGGCGCTGGCTACGGTGGAGTTTCCGCAGCCGGTGGGCAGCACAACGGCCATTGCCGAAAATGAAGAAGAAATTTGAAAATAGTGCTTGACAAAACACCATTCTTCGGGTATACTGATTGAGCTGTGAGCGACAAGCTCGATCAGATGTCCGGGTGTAGCGCAGTTTTGGTAGCGCGCTTGAATGGGGTTCAAGAGGCCGTGAGTTCGATTCTCGCCACTCGGACCATAAATCCAACGATTTCACGTTAGAAATCGTTGGATTTTTTTGTTTGTGGGTTGACCTCATTTGGTTTTGACCACAATTTTGACCACAATGCCAAAGATTTTATCTGGTCCAATTAGTGTCGTTCCGTCCAATTTTCAGGCCGAAAACGCCTCGCTGAACAACTGGATCGCACTCTGCCGAATGGATTCCTGAACATGGAGATAATGCTCAGTCATCTCGGTGTCGGCGTGGCCTACGATGCTCTGGATGGTCTGGATATCCACGCCCAACGCCTGCATCTGCGACACATAGGTGTGGCGGCAGCTGTGCGGCGTGAGCAAGCGGACATCGCCCGCTTCTTCCAGAGATTTGCGGAATACATCCCGGAAATGGGTGGGATTGCAGGGCAAGCCGGTCTTGGGGCTTTCCCAGATGAACTGGTCGGTGGTATCCCGCAGCTTGATGGCACAGGGGCGGACATTCAGCGGCACCGGAATATCCCGGATACTGTCTTTGGATTTCGGACTGCCGATGCTGACCGTACCTTTTACGACCTTTACTGCCTGCCGGATGTGAATGACAGAGCCATCTTCTTCAATAAACTGCGGCTCCAAAGCCAGAAGTTCCTGCATTCTCATTCCAGTGCCGAGCAAAAGCCGGATGCTCAAGCCCATGCGGTCATCGGGCAGCACCTTCATCAGGTGTGCGACTTCCGCTGTGGTAAAGGCTTCCTTGCGTTTTGCGGTGCCGGATGCCCGCATCTTTTCAGCAAGCCGGACCGGGTTGCGGCGCACAAGGTCATTGGCTTCTGCCTTTTGAAAGATCTGGTAGAGCATCCCTCGTGCCTTGCTGATGTAAGAATCCGAGCGGCCATCGCGCCGCATCCCTTTCAGGAAGTTTTCGATGTCGATGGGGCGTATGACGGTCAAGGGGCGATGGTAAAATCCCTCTTTGAGCATTTTCAGGCAGTATTTATAGCTTTCCTGTGTCGTGGGAGCGATATTATCCTTGTGACCCTCGAACCATGTATCTGCCCAATCCTCAAAGTATAGGATCGTGTCCAGCTGGACACCGCTGATAAGCGCATCCTGATACTCTTTCAGTTTGAGCTTGACCTCCTTCTGAGTCTTGCCATAGAAGGTCTTGAAGCGCGGCGAACCATCTTTCTGGTAGCCGTCCATCATACGTAATTCCCAGCGACCATCGCTGCGGTGGCGAAGCGTACCCTCGCCGTGTGAACGTTTGCTTGGCATATTGCCTCCTTCCTGATGTCAAGTCGTTTCGGGAATAGTATAGAAAAAGAAACCTCTTGAATCAAGGATGTCAGATCAGCCATTTACGCTGTCCGTGATCCACTGAAGAAAACGGTCTTTGGGTACGACCATCCGCTTACCGATGTGGAGCGTGGGAAAACCGTCCGAACGGAGCAGGATGTAAGCGTTGGCGCGGGAGATGCCCAGCGCAGCAGCGACATGATCGGCTGTCAGGGTGATGGGAAGCTGCTCATACGAAGTGAACTGAGAGCGCATAGAATACCTCTTTTCTCTATATGTTGTGTTAAGTAAATACAGAAACACTATATATTGCATTTTGATATGTAACAAGGGGCATCTGCGGTTTGCGGATGCCCCTTGTGTATATGGGAGGTATGCCTGTGAATATCAGAATTTCATCGGCAGTGCGTCTTTTCTGCACTTGCCGTTGTAGGCGGTGTAGATGGGGAAAACGTATTTCTTCCATCCGCGCAGCTTTGCGGGGTCGTCCTGCCCGATGCGGTAAATATCGACCGGGTGGATGTTGCGCAGCGCACGGAGCAGCCGTTCTTCACTGAACTCGCCGTGGTACAGCTCCACAAAGTGCATCATGCCTTTCAGAACAGATGCCCGGAACGAATCGGGCTTGCCCTCCCATGCTGCCACGATCAGCCGCATCGTTTCACAGTAGAGCGGTTCGCCCATCTGCTTGTAGAGCCGGAAAGCCGTACCAACGCAGCCGATGCGGTAATCGGTCAGCTGCTGGCTGTCATAATTGAGGCTCAATCCCACCCGGTTGGTGGCTGCAAGAAAGGCTTTGGAGATGGCATCGCCGCCCACCACCTTGGCACGAAGCTTGATGCCTGCCGTCAGCGGCGCAGAGAAGCCGTTCTGCTCGGCAAAGAGCAGGGCTTCCTGCTCCACGGTCATGCCCGTGTACACCTTGCAGAGGATCG
>ERZ773204.1479-NODE-1479-length-18058-cov-4.519080_pt1 | contig 18058 bp, 9 predicted proteins | sample MGYA00581007_ERZ773204 | MGnify/ENA primary metagenome ERZ773204 (study PRJEB29015, sample SAMEA2737757) | human gut metagenome | biome: human gut; feature: human-associated habitat; material: faeces | place: China | collected 2012 ... | reverse complement strand
ACGACAACGAATTCTATTAAAAAAGATTTTAGTTTGCTTGGTGTAGTGTTGACCGGAGTTTTAAAAGTCCTGGGATTATCAAGTGGGTTGGAAAAGGATCCAAAATCTTTTTCAACAGGAGCTTTTGCCGGTGTTGTAAAAGGAAACGTACAAATATCAGACTGTCATGTAGAAGGATTATCAGGAGTATCCAATGCGAACAGCTGGACAGGTGGTTTTGTCGGGTACATTTCGGGTATTACAAAATATGAAGCCCTTTCAGGAGTGCTTAAAGGAGTAACGGACGCACTTAGTACTTTATTAAACCTGATTCCAGTATTAGGTCTTGGTGATCTGATTACAACGCTTTTAAATGGAGGCGTTCTAAGTGTCGGAAACCTGATTCCGATTGGTTATGTGAATCCGGTGTTCAGTAATTGCTCAGTATCCGGTAGCAATACGATATCTGGGCAGAATTATACAGGTGGATTTGCTGGTGAAACAATAGGTGCTGTAATGACTGGATGTTCAGTTAATGGTACTGAGAGTGTTAATGGTACTGATTACTCAGGAGGATTTATTGGCCGTGCTTCCAATGCAGTTGTTGCAGGTGCACTGGATCATCTGGGAATCCAAATAGCTGATTTCCCGGTCAATACAGTAATGCTTGGATGTAGCATTAATGGCAGTGCAAATGTATCTGCGACAGGAAGCTCTGGTAAGGAAAGTGGTTATGCAGGTGGATTTATAGGAGAAATGCGTAACAGTTATGCCGTGGACTGCAGTATTTCTTCTCTTGGTACAGTGTCCGGAAAAGATTATACCGGAGGATTTGCCGGCTTAGCAACCCTTGGTGCTGTTACATCTATTGATGAAAATAAAGGTCTTCTTGATCTTGTGAAAAAACTTCTTACAGGTTTGTTGAACGGTAATATTACGGATATGGATATTTTGAACCTGGTGGGACTTCGCCCTTCTGTTATAAGCGGATGTACCATTGGCGGAAGTACGATATCCCTAGATGCCAGTGGCAAATATGCCGGTGGACTTGTAGGATATGCCGGAGCTGTTCAGGTTTCTAATACTTCAGAACTTGCAGACGGTTCAAAATCAACTACAAAAGCTTTGAATCGTATGCTTGCAAAAAACAGTATTTCTTACAGTTTTAATGAGCATTCTAATAGTATTACTGCATCAGAAAGCATGTCTGTTTCAGCAACAGAGAATGCCGGAGGAATCTTAGGTTACGCTAAAATGACCAGTGTCGGTGATGTCCTTGGCGGAACAGTTACAGCAGCAGACTACATGCGTTTTGAATGTAAAGATTGTTCCGTAAACGGAGGCTCTTTGGGACTTACAGTTACTGCGTCAGATCAGGAGAATGGTCGTGCCGGAGGTACTATCGGTTATGGAACAGGTGGAGAAGTAAGGAGAACATCCGTCACAAATCTGAATTCCGTAACGGCGGGAAAGTGTGCAGGCGGTTTTGCCGGATATTTCGGAAGCGGTACCCTTGCCAATGTTGGCGGTATTCAGCTTCTTGGATTACCGCTACTAAAAATTGACAGCCTTCTTTCTGTAGGCCAGATGATTGAGACATTTACAGTTGACAGTAATGTTACAGGTGTTTTGTCAGGCTATAGTGTGTCTACTGAAAATGAGCAAGGTTATAGCGGTGGCTTTATTGGAGAATGCATCAGTGGAAGAGCAAGGAACACACAGATCAGCAACCTGAAAACGGTTACTGCATCTGCAGCATCCGGAAAAGCCGGGGGCTTTGCAGGTTTTGCCAAAGCTGGAGATGCATTGGCAAGCGCAGGAGATTCTGTCACATCTTCCGGATTACCAGCAGGAATCCAACTGGAGAATCTTCTTGGAGTGGTCAGCGCCCTGAGACCGGAATTCAATAACACTTCCATTGCCTATGTTTCAAATGGAAATGATCCTCAGGTATCCGCTGATATGGCGGGCGGCTTTGTGGGAGACGGACAGGCAGTAGATATCAACTATGGAAACAACAATTCCGGATTCAAAGCAGACACAGACACAAATCCATCTTCGAGTGAATCTACAGATGAAAAGAATAGGGAAGAAGCAGATTTCATTTCAGCAGTCACGAATAGCGAGAATGAAACAACAGAAGGTGAGACTGGTGCGATTGCAACAACAAATATTACCGGGCTTTCCTATATAAAGGGGACTAGCTATGCCGGTGGCTTTGCCGGAAGGCTGATGCCTGGTGATGTGGCACAGACAGGTTCTGTTAAGCTGTTGGGGCTCTTAAGTGTAACGCAGCTTCTCAGTGTCATGGATGTGGCATATCCTAGAATTTCCGATTCTTCTATTGCAGGAGACAGCTTAGTTGTAACAGCATCCGGAAAAAATGATGATGTGGCGCTTGGAGATGCTGGAGGATATATCGGTAATGGAAAAGCAGTCATGGTGAAGAACTCTGATGTGACCAATGTAAAAGAAGTCACTGCACCGTATCATGCCGGTGGCTACATCGGAATCATGCGTTCCGGAAGTGCAGCGGAGGCAGGAGATGCCACAGGAGAACTTTTGAACAGTGTCCTTGGTAAGATTCTGAGTCTGAAGGAACTGGCAAGTGTCCTGCAGGCTGCATCCAGTAAGATTGCAAACTGCAAGGTAAGCGGTATTGAAAAAGAAAACGAAGGACTGACTGTCATAGCTGACAGAGGATCTGATAATGCAGAAGGCTATGCCGGTGGCTTCGTTGGAGAGATGCAGAGTGGCCATGTAGACAATGTAGCTAATGCCGCTGCTTCTGGAAAAGGAACGGCAGTAGAAAATCTTCTGAAAGTAGAAGGACTTCGTTATGCCGGAGGCTTCGGAGGCCTGGTAAAAGCCGGAGCGGTTGCTGAGATTGGAACTGAGTCATCGATTCTTACAAAAGTGGTTGATCTGACAGGATTACTTTCCCTGGTCAATGCCTTTGTTCCGGTGATCAGTAATGCCAGTGTACGTTCTGTAAAGGATGGCTTCACCGTACATGTTACAGGAACTCTTGAAAAAGACAGCACTAACGATGCGGATGCCGGAAGTGCCGGAGGCTTTATTGGCTGCGGTACAGGTGTACAGATCAGCAATTCCGATGTAAATAAACTGCAGCATACCGGTGTCAGCGAGCCAAAGAATCTGCAGCAGGAAGATGGCAGCAGTTATTACGGAAGTGACAGTGCATATGCGGTAAGTGGTTATCGTTATGCCGGCGGCTATATTGGTAAAGCTGCTATGGGAAGTACGGCAGCCATCGGTGGAGCAAGTGTTCTGGATCATGTTCTTTCTACGGCAGGACTGTTATCAGCACTGACTGTAGTTGCATCTATCATAGACAGCTCAGATGTTTATGGAGCGATAGGCGGATTTAATGTTATTGCAACAGACGGAGACGGTGATACCGGAAAAGCCGGTGGATATGCAGGAGAACTTCTTGGAGTTCAGATTCAGAATAGTAATTCTTATAATTTTGCACATATCATAGGGCGTGAAAGTGCCGGTGGATATGTTGGAACCATGGAGCCGGGAAGTGCTGCAGATGTGGTAAAGGGATTAAAAGTTCTTGGAGGTCTGATAAAGGCAGATAATCTTCTTGGAGTTTTACAGTCCTTTGTTCCAGTGATCAAAAACAGCGAAACAACAAGTATTCCATGTGGAGGTGCTGTGAGGGCTCAGGCTGAGAGTAATGATGGCATTTACCGTGGACTTGCCGGAGGATATGCAGGTTACAACTACGGTGGTCAGATCTGGGGAAACAATACGGATAAGTGGAAAGGCTCTGAATATACAGGAACCGTAAGGGAATGTGCAGCCTATCGTATCCGATCCGTATATGGAACAGAATATGCTGGAGGCTATACCGGACTGATGCGGTGTGCCAATGTTGCAGACACAGGAAGTCTGGAGGTTTTATCCGGTCTTATCAAACTAGATAATCCGCTGACGCTTTTTCAGGCAGTGTATCCGACAGAAAAGAATACAGCTGTCTATGGACCCCTTCGTGGACTGGATACGGATACCTGGAATAAGTGGGTTGGTGCTGTCGGATCTTACGGAAGTTATGGAAATCAGTTACATGCACTTGGAACGGTGGCAGATCAGGCACAGCTGGATAGGATCATTTCACAGTATGCTTACGGATATACCGTTACAGCGGGAAGAAATATCCTGGCAAAGGAAGCTGTCCAGGGCGGATCGGCAGGGGGTTATGTTGGAAGAATGGAAGGCGGGACTGTGACAAACGGTACTGCAATAGATCTTCAGCTGGCTGAGGCTTATCGAAGCAGCGGTGGATTTGCAGGTGAGATGATCACCGGCTCCGTTGCCAATACCGGAGAGATTTCGCTGGGGGAATTAAAGCTTGTGGGTGCGGACAGTCTGTCTGCATTAAAAACCTTTGTTCCAGTTGTGAAGCGTTCCCACACAGAAGGCTACCGTTCCGGAGCCAGAATCCGGGCATTCGGTATTGAGGACAAAGATCCGGCAGGATTTGCCGGAGGGTTTGTGGGAAGGATGATCGGTGGCCAGGTATGGGGAGGAGAAGGAATTTCCTGCAGTATCAGAAACTTAAGAAGAGTGGATGGTACTTCCTATGTAGGCGGATTTGCCGGAAAAGTAGACCCGGGCAGCGCAGCAGCCATTGATACAGCTACAAAACAGGGACTTTTAAATAAACTTCTGGAAGTTCTTATGGTGAATGCTCCGGCAGAGATGATCAAAGTCCTGAATGCTACTGTTTCTACTATTCGTTATGCAGATGTGTCTGCATGGGATGACTGGGGAGTGATCATAAATGGAACCTATGCCAATGGCAGCAATACCGGATACGCCAAAGCTGCCGGAGGATTTGCGGGCAGTCTGTGCGGGGCTGTCATTGGTGAAAAGGGCAAACCGGAAAGCAGGATCCGTGCGGATAAGATCCGTCTGGTAACTGCAGGTGAATATGCTGGTGGATGCTTCGGCATTGCGGATGTTTCCGGTGCAGCAAATATCAGTGCAGGAGGCGAGACTTCCATACTGATCAAGCTCTTAAAACTTGGAAGGACCGATGTGCTGGATGCTTTCCGAAGCTATGTCTATTATGGAAATGTCAGTGGAAGTCCGGATGCAGGCTTAAGCGTCAGCGCAAATACAGCAGTAAGATCAGGACAGAATAATAAAGTCACATACAGCGGCACAGCCGGAGGATTTGGAGGTTCCCTGTTAAATGGATCTGTCAAAAACAGCAGTGTAACAGGTCTGAACAATGTTACCGGCCTAAACAGCACTGGTGGTTTTGTAGGATATTCCGGAAAAAGCGGTGTTGTCAGTGTTGACAAGCTGGATGTTCTGGGAAACAACTCAGGAGCACTTCTGGGCGGAGCACTTGGTGTTTTGGATACTTTTGGTTCCCATATTGATGACAGCATTGTTACAGGTATAAATGGAGGATATACCGTTCAGAGTAAAGACGGTAATGAGCAGATTGCCGGAGGATTTATCGGTTATGCAGATCTTGCAAGGATATCCGGATGTACAGCAGGAAATATGTACAGCCAGGCAGATGGTCTGAAACAGGTATCATCTGGCGGAACAGCCGGAGGATTTGCGGGAAGGACTAGCTTTGCCTATCTTGCAGATGTGAAACTGGATTCTATGGTAGTGGATGCGTTGTTTGTAGCTCTGGATCAGCTTGTAAGGGCTTTATATTTAGATCAGATCCAGAACTCCAACCTTTTACATATCAATCTTGGAATCATTAAAGTAGATGCATTGTATGATGGAAATCTTCTGCATGTTAATCTGCTTGGACTGGATGTTTCCGTGGGGCTGTCAAAAAAATCAACAGATAATAATCAGCAGACAGATCTTGCAATCATTAAGATCGGAGATTCATCCATCAAGCTTCCTTGTGATAAAAATGGAATCATAACGAAAGATAATGATGTAAAGTCTAATATCAGCATTAATCTGATCAAGGCAAACAGGACAAAGATTACGGACAGCAGTGTATATGGAATCAGTACAGGATATGATGTCTATGCAGGCGGAGCAGGAAATGATGCGGATGGTTCTGCGGCTGATGGACGAAGCGGAGGCTTTGTTGGCTACAATGATGAAGGACTGCTGAAGGATAACAATATGTACTACTGCGACGTGGTCCGTGGAACACCTAAGATGGTGGGACCATTCAGCGGAAAAAGTGATTTGGACTCTGTGTATGAGTTTAATACGAAAGCAGGCGTAGAAGGTGAGAATAACAATTACCGTATCTACAGGAAACCGGTGATCACTTTTAATGAGATCAAAAAGAATTCGAAACTCCTGACAGATGCGTTCAGTCAGGAAAATGGATGGAGTATCTTTTCCGTAAAACATGTGGTACAGGTAGATGAATATGATACCCTGCAGAACGCAGTCATGGCAGCAAAGGGCTCTTCTGAAACAGCAGATCTGAATGCCTATGTATCAGATGCCAAAGCGGTTCTGATGTCAGATGCCAAAACCAGCCTGAATACAGGAGATAATATCTCGCCGGAACCATCCGATGTACAGGATCCATGTGATGAACTTATCAATCTGACAGTAAATAAAGTATGGGATGACTTCCGAAATCTGGATGGAATCCGGCCTGATACGATCACCATAACCATCTCCAGAACATGGACAGATGCCAGTGGAGTGGATCAGACAGAGACAGTTCCAGGTTATGAAAATCATCAGATAGAAGGAAATATCTCAAAGTCTACATGGCAGAAGATCATAAAAGGACTTCCGGCATATGTTAAAGATGAAGCTGGAAACCTTCATTATTACAGGTATTCTGTTACAGAACAGGAAGTACCAGGATATACAACCACAATAGAAAGTTCTGAAGATGGATTTACTTTTACTATCATCAACCGGCATTTTGCACTTCTTCCGGATACCGGCGGAAAAGGCATTATGATGTTTATAATGGCAGGAGGTTTATTATTAGCGTTCCTGCTTTATACCGGGCAGAGAAAAAAGAAACAAAGCATGCAGGGAAGGAGGTAATAGAGTCATGAAAGAGATATGGCTGCGTGGGGAGCTTCCACCGTAAAGGCAGAAAGGATCTCAGACAAATAAAACAAATTAAAGAAAGAGAGAAAAAGAACATGAAAAGAATCATATCAAGATGTATGGCTGTTCTGCTGACGGTAGCTATGATACTGACAATGAGTATGACAGCATTTGCGTCAGAAGAAGCAGTAACAGGAGCTGCGGCAACAGGCAAATTAACAGTTAACAACACAGTGGCAGGAAAGAAGCTGGATCTGTATCAGATTTTTACAGCAGTTAACGCTAATGGGAGTGTATTATATACATTAAATACTGCGTATGATGGATTTTTTAAAGAAAAGGTAGACAATGGCACTACCTTAGAAGGAGAAGCTTTAAGCAAAGCAGCTTATGACTATGTTAAAACACAGGTTGGAGAAGATGGTTCTGCAGGTGTAGAATTTGCTAAACAGTTACTTACATGGATTCTGGATTCTGCGAACAATATTGCTGTATTTAAAGAAAATGTTGAAACGACAGAAACTAAAACAGAGATTACTGGTCTGCCATATGGATACTATCTGGTTTATCCAGAAGGTGCAACAGATACTTCATCAGCACCTGGAAACCAGAAATATACATCCGTAGCATCTTTAGTCAGTGTTACAGGTGAGGATGCTCAGATTAACATGAAGAGCAATTACCCGACAGTGGATAAGAAACTTATTCCAGCACAGAGTGGAAGTGGACTTACAGTTGGTGATATTGTGAATTCTTCATGGGAAAGTATTCATCAGGGAGAATTAGAAGACGAAAATGATGCTGAAGATACAATTGCACCACACGGAGTAGCAACTGGTGAAAGTAAGAATGCCGCAGATTTTGCAATTGGTGATACCGTTACCTATCAGCTGACTTCTAAAGTACCTGATATGACAGGTTATAATTCTTATACTTTTAATTTTATCGATACATTATCCAAAGGACTGGATTTAAAAGAAATTCTGTCTGTAAAAGTTGGAGATAAAGAACTTAAAGCGGGTGCAACAGGAGATTATACATATTTACCTACATATGCTACAAACAGTGACGGAACACATAGTGACGGAACACATACATTAACCATTAAATTTAATGATTTCTATAAGTTATATAAGGATTTAACAGGAACATCAATTACAGTAGTATATACGGCAACCTTAAATAAAGATGCTGTAATCGGTATGAATCCAAATACCAATAAAGCGATAGTTGAATATAGCAATAAACCAGGAACAGATGGAACAGGTAAATCTGAGCCAAGCATCGTAGATGTACATACATTTGATTTTAAAATCTTTAAACATTATGTAGTAAAGGATAATGAGAACAATAAGAAAATCGGACTTGCAGGAGCAGAATTTGAGCTTTACAAGGCAAACGAAGCAGGCGATGCAGCAGATACAAATGCTAAGATTAATATTGTAGAAGAAAAAAACGGTGTATACCGTCAGGCAACACCAGAAGAAGCTAAGGTTGAAGGGTTTGAATCCGCAATAATTACATCCGGAGAAGATGGATATGCGCATGTAAAAGGCCTTGAAGCCGGAACTTACTATTTAAAGGAGACAAAAGCACCAGAGGGATATAACAGACTCACTGGAGATATTAAGATTACGATTAAAGCAGTGTATAATGAAACTACTGGCAAATTAACAAGTTATTCTGTAGCTTATAAATATGGCAATGCAGATGAGATACAAGGCGCTGACATTACAGCGGGGGAAAATCATCCAGAAGTACCTGTAGAAAACAAAGCAGGTGCACAGCTTCCATCTACTGGTAGTAAAGGTGCGCTGATGGTAACACTTGCTGGTATCGTTCTGTTTGGAGCATTAACAGTAAGTAAAGCTTTCAGAAAAAGAAAAGCAGACTAAGTTCTTCTGATTTTCCAGAATAGATAAGAGACAGTTCATCTTCTCGGTATCGTACCGGGAGGATGTCTGCTTTTTCTGAAATATCCAGTGTGGACTGGGTATTTCAGAAGAAACAGACAAAAGGTGAAAGGTATTATGAAAAAAATAGTGAAAATACTAAGAGGAATTGGATATTTGTTGGCATTTTCCTTAATCTTATATCCGGTAGTGAGCAATTACATCAATCAGATGAACAGTACAACCATTGCTACGGATTATGAACAGGAAGTTTCTCATCTATCGGAAGATAGGGAAAATGCAATGATTAAGCAGGCGCAGCAATACAATGAAAGCCTGATTGGAATTGGTTCCATAGCAGATCCATTTTCAGAAAGCAATGAAAACCAGACAGAAGATGATGAGTATAACAATCTTTTGAAAATTGATGATACTGGAATGATGGGATATATTGATATTCCAAAGATTGATGTTGTCCTTCCGGTTTATCATGGAACGTCCGAAAAAGTACTGCAGTCAGGGGTAGGACATCTGAAAAACACCTCGCTTCCGGTAGGTGGTGAAAGCTGTCATGCGGTATTATCCGGACATCGGGGACTTGCAAATGCCAAGATATTCACCGATCTAAACAAGATGGAGGTTGGAGATGTATTTTATATTAAAGTTCTTCACCATACCTTTGCATACCAGGTAGACCAGATTCTTACAGTACTGCCGTCAGATACAGATGCTTTACAGATTGAAAAGGGAAAGGATTATGTTACATTGGTTACATGTACTCCATATGCAGTAAATACTCACAGACTGCTTGTCCGCGGTACCAGGATCCCATATGAAGAAGCCAAGAAAGTGGATGAGGAAGTGGGACTGCACCGCACGATCCCATTCTATATGATCATTCTGATAGGAGGAATTGCGGCGGTAGTTATCATTTGGATTGGCACAAAGATCTATAGCCGACGAAAGGAGAAAGTACGTGAACAGAAAAAATAATGGCAAAAGAATATGTATCGGCATAGTTTGTGTGCTTTTGATCCTTATGCCTTTTACAGTATCTGCAGGAGAAAGGGGAAGCATATTGCTGAAGGCAGTTGCGGAAGATGATGACATGGCATATAAACTGGATAATACAGAATTTATCATGTATCAGGTTGGAGCCTGCAAAAATAATTCCTGGATATTAACTCCGCAATTTGCAAATTCAGGCATTCTGTTTGATTTCGAGAATTCCTCTGCTCAGGGAACTGCGGCAGACAAACTGGAAAAGTATGCCCGGGATAATAACCTGGAGGGAAAATCAGACACTACCAATATGGATGGTGAAGTTGTGTTTAAAGACCTGCAAAAAGGCGTGTATCTTTTTGTGCAGCCACATAAAAAACACATAGGAAACAGGATATACCAAAGTGAGCCGTTTATTGTAACAGTTCCTGGATACTATGACGGTCAGGTTGTATGGGACGTTATTATTGAACCAAAGTTCAAAAATGAATCCATTCCGCCAATTGTGACCAAAACACCTCCGGTATCGGAGGAGCCGGTACCGCCGCCAACAGAAGGCAGCCGCAAACCAGGGGCAAAAACAGGAGATGATACTGATATTTTAAGATGGCTCTTGCTGATGGGCTTATCAGCAGGGATCATTTGGAAATATAAACGAAAAGCAGATAACTGACAGGAAGGGTGTCAGGAGATCTTGTATGAAAATGAGATAAATAAAACAAAATTCAAGTTATGAAATAAATTATGGTAAGAACGCAGTCTGTAGATCTGAAAATGAGATACAGGCTGTTTTTTTATTATTATACATACTTTGTGTATTTATATAGGAAGAAAGTTTGACAAAACCCGAACATTTTGCCTGTCTGAATTGGGAGATAGAGTGAAGAAAAGCAAAATCGTTTTTCAGGAAAGTGTATAAAACTGGAAATGCTGGAAACCTTAAAAGGTACAAAGGAGTGAACGGACATGGGATATGTAAAAGATATTAAGGATTTGAAAATAGACGCTTCACTGGGAAAGGAGGAGCGGATTTTAAGTTATCTTGAGCAGATGGAAAATCCGTATGAATATCAGGATGGGGACACCCGGGTAAGGATTCGTTTTTCTGATACAGAAAAAACATTGACGGATCAGCTTATATCATATGCTTCCGAAAAAACAATCATATGATGGGAAAAATTGGAAACAGGAAAACAGTTGACGTATTTTCAGATAACTGATATAGTGAAAATGGTCAATAAAAAGAGTAAAGAATGAACGTCATATTGAATTTCCTGCGAAAATAAACAGGAGGTAGAATATGGCACGCCCAAAATCTAAAATCTATTATGCAGTTGCATATCTTCGTCTGTCAAGGGAAGACGGTGACAAAGGAGAGAGCAACAGTATCACAAATCAGAAAAAACTGATTCAGGATTATGTATCAAAATCAAAGGACATTAAATTAGTCGGTGAATTCCAGGATGATGGATTTACCGGAACCAATTTCAACAGACCGGGGTTTCAGAACCTTATGGAGATGCTGGAGAAGGGAAAGGCTAATTGTGTCATTGTCAAAGATTTATCCCGTTTAGGAAGAGATTATATTGAAACAGGGAAATATATAGAAAAAGTATTTCCTTCTATGGGAGTGCGCTTTATCGCATTAAACGATAGCGTGGACTCTTTAAACAGAGATGTTTCAGATGAAATTGTGATTCCATTTAAGAATCTTATTAATGATTCTTATTGCAGAGAACTGTCTAATAAGCTGCGCATTCAATATAAGACACAGAGAAGTAATGGAGAATTCATAGGAAATTTTGCCTGTTTTGGATATATGAAATCGCCGGAAGACAAGCATCAGCTGATCATTGATGAAGATGCTGCACAGGTGGTACGCCTGATCTATGCAAAAAGAATTGAGGGCTATTCCTGTAGAAATATAGCAGATTATCTTAACATGATGGGATTTCTGTCTCCCAGTGATTATAAAGTCAGCAGAGGACAGAACTATAAGAGTGGATTTAAACAGAATACAGTCAGCAGATGGGGAGACAAACAGATCAGACGTATTTTGACAAACCGTGTGTACGTAGGTGATCTGGAACAGGGAAAAAGAGGTACGCCCAATTACAAGATAAAAAAAATGCAGGAAAAGAAAAAAGAGGACTGGATTATAGTAAAAAGAGCCCATGATCCTATTATATCAGAAGAAACTTTTGATACGGTGCAGAAGATTATGCAGATGGATGCTTATACATCACCGTCAGCAGAGACTGCCTATCCATTGTCTGGAATTTTGTTCTGTGCAGACTGTCATTCTACTATGTATAAGAGAAAAGTGGTCAGAAGAGGAAAAGAGTTTAATTACTATGTGTGTATGGGATTCAGGAAGAAAATCTGCAGTTCCGGTCATAGCATGGAAATGAACCGGCTCCATGAGAAAGTATTAAATGCGATACGGATTCAGATCCATCTAATCCTGGAAATGGAGGCGTTTTTAAATACAGTCAAAGAGGAAGTATTTTTTGATGTGAAATTAAAACGTCTGAAGGCCCAGGAGAATGAAATGCTGGCTCAGTTGGAACAGCAGCGGGAATTTCGTATGAAGTTGTATGAAAATCGTGTAGAAGGAATGATAACAGATGATGAATATTTTTATATGAGAGAAAAGTATTCTGATAAAATTGAAGAAACCATGGAGATACTTAAGCGCATAGAGGAAGAAAAAGACCTGGCATTTTCAAAAAGGAAAACAGATCTGGCATGGATGGATTCTTTTAAGGAAAACAGGAATGTAACAGAGCTGACAAGGGAACTGGTTGTGACTTTGATAGACAGGATTGAAGTTTCAGCGGATAAAAGTATTGAGATTACATTCAGGTTTAAGGACGAATTTAAACAATTGAAAGAATGTGTAGACAAGTTAAAAGAGGATATGGCGGGATAAGGAGAACATATGGCACGAGTATCAAGGAAAAATATAGCTGTAACTGCAGTTTCTGCAACTGAGGAGATGAAACTCTATAAAGCGTGTCTTTATCTCAGGCTTTCGGATGAGGATAAACGAAACATAGAAGACAATTCCATTGGAAATCAGAAAAAAATATGTCTTGAACACTTGAAAAAATTGCCGGAAATTGAAGTAATAGCTTCTTATATAGATAACGGAGCGTCAGGCACAAACTTTTCCAGATCTGGGTTTAAGCAGATGCTTCAGGATTTGACAAAGGGCGAGATCAATTGTGTTGTAGTTAAGGATCTAAGCCGTCTGGGGCGAAATTATCTGGAAACAAGTGAATATCTGGAAAAAATTTTTCCGGAGGCAGGTATCCGTTTCATAGCAGTAAATAATGGATATGACAGTATCCGTAAGCTGAATGGAAAGCAGGAAATTGTAATTCCATTTTCCAATATTGTAAATGATATGTATGCGAAAGATGTTTCAAGAAAAATACGTTCATCTATTGAAATTCTGATGAAAAGCGGAGAATTTTTGCCACCGTCAGGAAGTATTCCTTATGGATATTTAAGAGATGAAAAAAATAACACGTATATAATTGATGAAGAGACAGCTCCGATTGTTCAGGAGATATTCAAAATGAAGCTGCAGGGAGTTTCTGATTGTGAGATCATCAGGACTTTGAACCGGAAACAGATTCCATCACCTGGAAAGATCAGGTATTTACGTGGAATGACGAAAGCAGAAAAGTATAAAGATGCAGTCTGGATTGGATCAACACTTAGAAAACTTCTGTCCAATGAAGTATATCTGGGGCACCGGATACATGGAAAAGTGAAGAGAGACTGTCTGGGAGCAGAGAAAAAAAGAAGACCACAGGATGAATGGGAGTATGTATATAATGTACATCCGGCACTTATAAGTGAGGAAGATTTCCAAAAAATACGGCAGATAAAGGAAAAGGGGAGAGAAAAACAGGCACAGTGTAATAAACATCAGAAACGTTCTTTGGAAGAACGGCGGCTTCTGACCGGAAAAATCTATTGTGGAGATTGTGGAACATTAATGGGAGCAAGGAAAGGCAATCAGCGACTTACAAGTAAAAAATCACCTCGGATATTTTATCAATGTGACGGCTATGAGTACTCTGGCAGAACCCGATGCTTTAATCACTATATAAGTCAGAAAGATGTGTTGGAGAAGATAAAAAATGCCCTGAATGTACAGTTTAAATTGATTGCGGAGTCAGACAGGGTCATCAAAAGTATTCAGGATGATAAAAAAGGAATGCTGGCGCTGCATGATAAGAAACGGAAAGAAATAAATGATGAACTTGCAAAAATGAAAATGAAGAAAGAACGACTGTTGATTGACTATAATGATGGCACGATTAACAGTGAAGAATACAAGTATATTCGTCAGAAATATGATGATGAAGAACAAAAGTTAAGAAGGGTTCTTGTTTTTGCAGAAAAAGAAAGAAAAAATCAGGAAAAGCAGTTACGGATAACAGAGGAATGGGTAAAGCTGATGAAGCAGTTTATGCCACAGAAAAATATTGACAGAAAGTTGATTGAACATTTGATTGACACAATTTATGTGTATGGCAATAAAAACGTGGAAATTGTGTTCTTGTTTAAAAATGAAGTAGAAGAGTTAACAGGAGCTGCAAGAGAAGCAGAAAGGAAAGAACGAAACATTGGATAGTGTACAGAAAGATGTGGCATATTTAAGGCTTTCTCTTGCGGATGGTGATGGAAAGGATGAAAGTACAAGTATTTCTTCTCAGCGTAAACGAATTTGGGATTTCTGGAAAAAGCAGGGTCAGGGAACAAAACTGGAAGAATATATAGATGATGGCTTTAGCGGGACAAATTTTGAAAGACCTGGTTTTCAGAGGCTTCTATCAGAGGTGCGCGAGGGAAAAGTACGAACCCTGTTGGTAAAAGACTTATCCAGATTTGGGCGAAATTATCTGGAGGCAGGTTATTATCTGGAATATGTATTTCCCTATTATGGGGTCAGGGTAATTGCTGTTAATGACAATTTTGATTCCCAGAAAGCGTCAGGTAGTACCGGTGGTATGGAAATGGCCCTTAGAAATCTTATGAATGAATGCTACAGCAGGGATATTTCCCAAAAAGTAACAAGTTCAACACGTATAAAGAAGAAAAACGGAGAATACTGTTACGGAGCAGTTGCATTTGGGTACAAGAAAGGGAAACAACATAATACAATCGTGCCAGATGAAGAAGCTGCCAAAATAGTAAAACATATTTTTGATCTGGCATGTGAGGGGAATACAATCACGCAAATTTGCAGGATTTTGAATGAGGAAAAGGTGATTACTCCATCCACATATATGAAAAGGATAAATTATAGAAGTAATGAATGCTGGACCTATAATTCCATACAGAATATATTGAAGAATCGTATTTATACCGGGGATACAGAGTGTTATAAATCTCATGTAAAACGTGTGGGATGTAATGCAGTAAATGTGATTCCTGAGAAGGAACGGGAGGTAGTGCTTAACACTCATCAGGCAATCGTAAGCCGGGAGGAATACTGGCAGGCAAGAAATGTGATAAAACCTGTTGGGGAAAGAACAAGAGGAAAAGAATCTAATAGTGTTCTTACTGGAATACTTGTTTGCGGCTCTTGTGGAACTAATCTGCTGAAAGGTAAAAAGAAGAATAAAAACTTTTTATGCGTTAACAGGAGATATATACCTGGCAGCGATTGTGAACAAATACGTGTAAGGGAACAGACGGTGCTTGACATTATAAAGAACGCCGTAAATGTACAATTATTGTTTCTGGAAGAACAGGAAAAGGAAATGAAACAATTACGGAAAAAAAGAAAAAGAGAAAGCCTGATCATTCAGAAGCAGATAGAAAAGCTGGAGAAACAGATGAAAAACCTTGTAAATCGAGGGGTATTTTTGTATGAAAACTATATAGAGGGAAAATTTACAAGGGAACAGTATCTTGCTGAAAAAGAAGATAATCAGGATCTGAAAGAGAAATATGAAGAACAGTTACAGGATTTAAAAAAACAGTTGGAAGAACAGAAAATAAAAGAAGAACAGGATAAAGAGAAACAAAGAAAAGACTCAATTATACTGCAGTTTCATAACCAGGAAGAGATAACAAGGGAAATGTTACAGGCATTAGTTGAAAAGATAACAGTGTATCCTGACGGTAAAATTGAAATTTTATGGAAGTTTCGAGATGAATTAAATCAGGATAGGAACAAAAATGAGTCAATATAGAAAATTAATAGTTTGAGAATCATCAAGGGAAATGTTATAATAGAAACGAGGTATCAGATGAATAATACAATATTTGATGATGTATTTCGTACAATGATTGAGAAAATGCCATACCTGGCAGTTCCATTAATTAATGAAGTATTTCATACTTCATATCCGCAGGATGTACCGATCGTGCAGCTTCGTAACGAGCACCAGCAGGAAAACGGAGAAATCATCACGGATTCCTGCTTAAAGATTGGCGGTAAACTGTATCATATTGAATGTCAGAGCGTAGATGATACGACCATGGCAATCCGGATGATAGAATATGATTTTTCAATTGCTGTTGAGAATGCACAAAAGCTGGGACGCAGATACAGGATAGAGTTTCCAAAGTCTTGCGTATTATATTTAAGGAGCGGAAACAATACGCCGGATTTCCTGGAAGTGGAAATGGCACTTTCCGATGAGCATACATTGCTTTACCGGATTCCGACCATCAAACTGGAGGGATATACGAAAGACAGTATTTTTGAGAAAGATCTGTTGATGCTTCTGCCGTTTTATATCATGAGGTATGAAAAGGATATTCATGAGATGAGTGAGAATCCGGAATTATTCCAGAATTTATTGAATGAATATGAAGAAATCAGATCAAACCTGATTAAAGAACTGTCAGGGGAAGACAAGGCAACTTTATATATGGATTTAAACAAACTTATCATAAAAATAGCAGACTACATATGCCAGAGTGAAGAAGTAGTCAGGAAAGGAATAGGTGAGATTATGGGTGGAAAAGTTCTTGAACTGGAATCTGAACGACTTTTGGCAGAGGGCAAAGCGATAGGTGAAGCAGAAGGTGAAACAAAAGGTGAGGAACGTTTGAGTGTTTTGATTAATCGCCTGATACTGGATGGAAGAAGTACAGAGATCCAGTCTGTAGTAACAAATGCAGAAATACGAAAACAGATGTATAAAGAATATGGAATTTAATTCCGGCAAAACGAAACATTTTCTGAAAGTCTAAAGTGAAGAAAGTGTTGGCGAAAAAAGTCAATACTTTCTCACAATCTTATAGTTCTTTTAAAAAAAATTCCAAAAAATAAAGAAAAAAATGTTATCAATATATTGACACAAAGGTCAGCGGAAGTCCTGTGCTGCAAAACGGCAAAATGGTCGGGGCCATCACCCATGTCTTTGTGCAGGATTCTACGAGTGGGTATGGGATCTTTATTGAAAATATGTTGGGGAAATAGCTTCCCACTGTTTTAGAGTGTGTTTGGAAAACAATATGAAACATGAGCATATTATATTGACTGAATATCATAGCATATTTTATACTCACTAATGAATTATAGCATGGTGCAAAGAATATGGCATAAGCTTTTGGGCATGGGCAGTTCTGGAAGAGGGGATGCTTGTTGATCCACGTATCAAAACGGGAAAGTCTATAATGAAGATCATATTTGATCGAAAAAAGAGAACGCTGCATCCTCTTTATGTATTGATGAACAAAATAGGAAAATCTCATCAGTTGACAATTCCACAGGTAGCCATTGCTTATTGTAGTAATAAAGGAGTTGTACCGATATGTGGATGCAGACGGCTGCAACAGGTAAAGGAACTAAGTCAGGCTGTAAATACAATTCTTACAGAAGAAGAGATAAGGCGTCTGGAAAAGATGGCTGATAAACTTGATGTACATATTCTTGGTTCTGATATGTTCAGGTTTATAACAAGGAAAAATAAATAACAGGTGTGTGAAAAAATCTCCGTCCATATAATACAGACGGAGATTTTTTATTTATATTATAGGAAATTACGCCGTAATGTTCCTATAATATAAAAAAGCCCTCCGGGCAGGATCGCACTGCGGCGAAGAGGAATTACAGTGAGATAACCTTTAAACCCGGAAAACTCCCTGAATTGCATCTGAGACTG